>TARA_B110000305_G_scaffold109545_1_pt1 | contig 56449 bp, 60 predicted proteins | sample TARA_B110000305 | Tara Oceans TARA_B110000305 (sample SAMEA4397930) | marine metagenome | biome: Polar Biome; feature: [SRF] surface water layer (ENVO:00010504); material: water (ENVO:00002006), including particulate matter (ENVO:01000060) such as... | depth 5 m | reverse complement strand
ATCTTGTATCTAATTTAGTGCGTGTGTGAAATAAATGATGAAAATTTTGTTTTTTCCCTAGCCGTGGAGCCGCAAGGTTCCTATAATCTCAATACTCCTTTGGTATGAATTTTTCTATCAATTAGTTTGATCAGCAACTACTTCAGTCGAATTACTTAAGTTAGGGACGGACTCGATGATCGAGATCAAAATTGGGCTCGATTTACCCATTAAAGGCTCACCACGTCAGGAAGTAACTGATACACCAGCAATTAGCCGGGTCGCTGTCCTTGGCTCTGATTACCCGAGCATGAAGCCTACTATGCTCGTTCGAGAGGGTGAGCTTGTAAAGCTTGGCCAGCCGTTGTTTACGGACAAAAAAAATGAAGGTGTGACTTTTACGTCTCCGGGATCAGGGACTGTGACTGCGATTAATCGTGGTGAACGTCGATTATTTCAGTCTGTGGTTATTTCTCTTGATGGAAAAGATGAAGCGGTCGATTTTGGCGCTGAAGCTAATTTAGAGTTGTTGACTCGTGATGACGTTGTTCGAAAGTTGCTTGATAGTGGCTTGTGGACGGCTATTAGGAAGCGCCCATATGAAAAAATTCCGGCAATCGATGCCGAGCCTCATTCTATTTTCATTAATGCGATGGATACCAATCCACTAGCAGCTGATCAAATGCTTGCGATTGATCGCGCCCCCAGCGCGTTTTTAGATGGGATCACAGTGGTGTCACTGTTGACGCAGGGCAAGGTTTTTGTCTGCCGCGATGAGGATAGCAAGTTTGACGCTGGAACAGCGCAAGTCCAAATTTTTGGTGGACCCCATCCGGCTGGACTTGTAGGTACACACATTCATCATCTGGACCCAATCGGAGAAGGAAAAGAAGTTTGGCATTTGAGTGCGCAGGATGTGATCGCGATCGGTAAATTATTCACTGAGGGGCATCTATCGGTAGAACGCATAGTCGCTTTGGCAGGCCCATCTGTCGTCGATCCGCGGGTTGTGGTCACTCGGCTTGGTGCATCGCTTGATGAATTGACAGAAGGCGCCTTGGTTGAGGGACTTCATCGTATCGTGTCGGGCTCCTTGTTAGGTGGTCGAACCGCGAGAGGGCCATTTTCGTATTTGGGCAGGTATCACCAACAGGTTTCTTGTTTAGAAGAAGGAACGACTCGTGTGCCATTAGGCTGGTTATCGCCTGGTAAAAATAAGCATTCTGTTCTTGGCATTTATCTATCAAAGTTCACACCAAAGAAATTACTGGACTTTAATACTAATACGAACGGATCTCCCCGAGCGATGGTGCCCATAGGCGCATATGAAAAAGTTATGCCGCTCGATATCTTGCCAACGCAGTTGTTGAGGTCTTTGATTGTGGGAGATACGGATATGGCGATCAAGCTTGGCGCCCTTGAACTGGCAGAAGAAGATTTAGCACTTTGTACTTATGTGTGTCCTGGAAAATATGAGTATGGCCCGATTCTAAGGGATAATTTGACGATGATTGAACTGGAGAGTTGATGATGTCACTGCGTGCATATCTCGACCGTATCGAACCGAATTTTGAGTCAGGCGGGAAATACGAAAAGTTTTATCCGCTATATGAGGCGGTTGATACGATTTTTTATGCGCCTGGAACAACGACCAAAGCATCAGCTCATGTGCGTGATGGAATTGATCTAAAGCGAATTATGATCACTGTGTGGTGTTGCACGTTTCCTGCAATTTTTTTCGGCGCCTATTTCCTTGGCCAAAACGCAGCTGAAGCGATTTCTTCGGGAGCCTCAGCCCCAGATGGTTTACGTGGGGCTGTTATCGAGATTCTAGTGGGTGCTGAATACTGGCTTAGTCCGACTATCTGGTCGAATTTGGTTTATGGCTTTGCTTATTTTTTACCGATCTACTTAACAGTTTTTCTTGTTGGAGGTTTCTGGGAAGTCCTCTTCGCTTCCGTTCGGAAGCATGAAGTCAACGAGGGTTTTTTCGTCACCTCAATTCTATTTTCACTTACGTGTCCTCCAGACCTTCCCCTTTGGCAGGCAGCACTTGGTATTACGTTTGGGGTTGTGGTTGGGAAGGAAGTCTTTGGCGGTACTGGCAAGAACTTTTTGAATCCGGCATTGACTGGACGTGCATTTTTATACTTCGCCTACCCGGCGCAGATCTCAGGTGATGCTGTTTGGGTGGCGGCTGATGGTTATACTGGTGCGACTGCACTGGGCATGCTTGCGCAGGATGGAGTGCAAGCGCTCAGCGCATCTACTCAAGCGATTTCAGGATTTAGTTGGTTTGATGCATTTGTGGGGAATATTCCTGGATCAATCGGTGAGGTATCAACTTTCGCCATTCTATTGGGTGGATCAGTTCTATTGCTTCAAGGAATAGCTAATTGGCGGATTGTTTTAGGCGTATTCCTCGGTATGGTCTTGACTTCTAGCCTATTTAACGTCCTAGGCTCAGATACTAATCCCATGTTTAGTGTGCCGTGGTATTGGCATCTGGTAGTTGGTGGGTTTGCATTCGGCATGATCTTTATGGCTACAGACCCCGTATCCGCTGCTATGACCAACAAAGGCAAATACTGGTACGGCGGACTGATAGGATTAATGACTGTATTGATTCGCGTGGTTAATCCAGCCTTTCCTGAGGGAATTATGTTAGCAATTTTATTCGCTAACTTATTCGCGCCCTTAATGGATCATTTTGTAGTTCAGGCCAACATTAAGCGAAGGGAGTTGCGAAGTGTCGTCCAATAATGAATCCGTAAAAAAAACGATTCTCGTAGCACTGGCCTTGTGTTTGGTTTGTTCGGTAATTGTTAGTGTGGCCGCCGTGATGTTTAGGCCAGCCCAGGCTATTAATGAAAAAGCAAATATGCAGATGAATATTCTGCAGGCGGCTGGTCTTTATGATCCAACTAAATCCATTCAAGAGCAATTCCAGATTGTTACTACTAAGTTAGTCGATTTGGAGACGGGTCTTTTTGTTCAGAATGTTGATCCTGAGAGTTACAACCAAAGGAGAGCCGCCAAAGATCCGACAGTGAATCGCGTGTTATCGAGCGGTGAAGATATTGCATCTATTAGGCGCCAGGCAAAAATTGCAAAAGTCTATCTCGTCGAAAATACTGGCAAGATCGTCAAAATTATTTTGCCGGTGCATGGTTATGGTCTGTGGTCTACGCTGTACGGGTTTATGGCACTTGAGGGCGATGGCAATACAGTGGCGGGGTTTGGTTTTTATGAGCACGCTGAAACACCTGGCCTTGGTGGTGAAGTCGATAACCCGAACTGGAAAGCACTTTGGGTGGGCAAACAAATTTATGATGGTGATACCGTAGCTGTGCGCTTGGTAAAGGGTGGTGCCGATCGTGCAGATGCCTATGGTGTAGATGCATTGGCTGGCGCCTCATTAACATCCCGTGGTGTAGATAATTTATTGAAATTCTGGCTCTCAGACTCAGGATTTAAACCATTTTTAGATAATTTGAAACTGGGACAAATCTGATGACAAAGACGAAAGAATTGTTGTTTGACCCGGTCATCAATAACAACCCCATTGCATTGCAAGTTCTTGGGATTTGCTCTGCTCTGGCGGTGACATCAAGCATGTCAGTCGCCTTAGTGATGTCGCTCGCAGTGATTGCGGTGACCGCATTTTCGAGCATGTTTGTAGCAATGATACGTTCGCAAATTCCGAGTTCGATTCGAATTATTGTTCAGATGACGATCATTGCTTCGTTAGTGATCGTTGTTGATCAGATTTTGAAAGCCTTTGCGTATGAAATTTCAAAGCAATTATCGGTTTTCGTGGGCCTGATTATTACGAACTGCATTGTTATGGGCCGGGCAGAAGCATTTGCCATGAAAAATGGACCTATCGATTCTTTTTTAGATGGCATTGGAAATGGCTTGGGTTATGGAGCTATTTTGATGGTTGTTGGCTTTATTCGCGAGCTCTTTGGCTCTGGATCGGTATTTGGTATCGAGGTGTTGTCAAAGGTTACTGACGGCGGTTGGTACTATACCAACGGCTTGATGCTCTTGCCTCCATCGGCATTTTTTATCATTGGTTTTTTGATCTGGGGCGTGCGGGCCTGGAAGACTGCTCAAGTAGAAAAAGATGAATTCAAGATAACAGCGAATTCAAAGTTGAAGGAGGCTTGAGATGGAGCATTATATTAGCCTCTTTGTAAAGGCGATCTTTATTGAGAACATGGCACTCGCATTCTTCCTGGGAATGTGTACATTTTTGGCGTTATCAAAAAATATTAAAACAGCGGTTGGCCTAGGTATAGCCGTAGTGGCTGTCTTGGCGATTACGGTGCCAGTGAACAATTTGATTTTGAATAGCCTTCTTAAAGAGGGTTCATTGGCTTGGATTTCGCCGTCGCTTGGTGACGTGGATTTAAGGTTTCTTGGGCTTCTATCCTATATTGGTGTGATTGCAGCGCTCGTCCAGATTCTAGAGATGTTTCTGGACAAATATGTGCCGGCTCTCTACAACGCGCTTGGTGTTTTCTTGCCATTGATTACGGTGAATTGTGCAATCCTGGGCGCATCACTTTTTATGGTGGAACGTGATTACACTTTTAGCGAATCAGTTGTTTATGGGCTTGGAGCTGGCATTGGTTGGGCGCTCGCGATCACGGCGCTTGCTGGTGTGCGAGAAAAACTCAAGTATTCAGATGTTCCCGAAGGATTAAGAGGCCTAGGTATTACGTTTATTACAGTTGGTTTGATGTCACTTGGCTTTATGTCCTTTTCGGGCGTGTCACTTTGAGGGAATAGAACGTGGAAAATATGACCATTATTCTTGGTGTTGGGATGTTTACGGCCATCGTCATTGGGCTAGTCGCAATTATTCTTGTCGCTCGTTCGAAACTAGTTTCATCTGGTGATGTAAGCATTAATATCAACGCAAATCCTGATCAGAGCATCAAGGTTTCTGCTGGTGGCAAGTTGATGAGTACGCTTGCAGATGCTGGAATTTACCTGCCATCAGCGTGCGGTGGCGGCGGGACCTGTCAGCAATGTCGTTGCGTTATTAAGTCTGGTGGAGGTGACATATTGCCAACCGAAGCTTCAGCATTCACCAAAGGTGAAGTAAAAGATGGTTGGCGTTTATCTTGTCAGGTGGCCGTAAAGCAAGATATGGAAATTGAGGTAGAGCCAGAACTCTTCGGTGTTAAGCGCTGGGAATGCGAAGTGGTGTCGAATCCCAATGTTGCAACTTTTATCAAAGAGTTGACGCTGAAATTACCTGAAGGCGACGTTGTTGACTTTCGTGCTGGCGGATATGTGCAGCTCGAAGTGCCTCCGCATCATATCAAATTCAAAGACTTTGATGTTGAGGACGAGTATCGGGCTGATTGGGAACGCTTTGGATTTTTCAACTTCGAATCAAAGGTGAGCGAAACGGTTATCCGAGCGTATTCAATGGCTAATTATCCTGAAGAGCGGGGAGTGGTCAAATTCAATATTCGCATAGCGACGCCTCCTCCGGGCACTAATTTGCCACCTGGTCAGATGAGTTCATATGCTTTCAACTTAAAGCAGGGGGATAAAATCTCTGTGTTTGGGCCCTTTGGTGAATTTTTCGCAAAAGATACTGCCAACGAAATGGTTTTTATTGGTGGGGGTGCTGGAATGGCGCCCATGCGGTCGCACATCTTTGATCAATTGAAGCGTTTGAATTCAAAACGAAAAATTTCTTTTTGGTATGGCGCCCGTTCATTGCGAGAAGTTTTTTATGATGATGAATATAATCGGTTAGAAAAAGAGAATGAGAATTTTGAATGGCATTTAGCTCTTTCAGATCCTCAGCCAGAGGATAATTGGGAAGGCCATACCGGGTTTATTCACAACGTTGTGTTGGAGAATTATTTGAAAGAGCATCCTGCTCCAGAGGATTTGGAATATTACATGTGTGGACCACCAATGATGAACGCTGCTGTGATTCAGATGTTAAAGAATCTAGGTGTTGAAGATGAAAGTATTATGCTTGATGATTTTGGCGGATAAATTATCCTATCGCATAGAAAATGCCGCCTATTTGGCGGCATTTTTGTGTTTGATACTCCTCTCTGGTTGTTCTTCAGGTCCTGAGGCAGATAGGTTGTCAGGCCGAACAATGGGCACCAGTTGGTCTGTTGTTATAGCTAATCGGACTTCGGACCATGACAAAGTCAGACTCCAGTCAGGTATTGAGGCAGAATTGTTAGAGGTTAATCGGCAGATGTCGACATACGATCCAGTTAGTGAAATCTCACAGTTCAATGCATCTAAAGTACTAGATACTTGGTTTCCCGTATCGAAATTATTTGCTGCCACAACGGCTAATGCACTGCGATTTGCCCATATTTCAAAGGGAGCATTCGATCCTACCGTAGCGCCCTTGGTGAATATTTGGGGCTTCGGACCTGAAGCTATAAAAGCTGACTTGCCTTCGGATGAGGAGGTGGCTGAGGCCAAAGCGATGGTCGGTTTTCAATCCATTGCTGTGCGCCCCCCAGAAGCGAATGGCGGTCCTGCTTTAAAGAAGAGCGCGTTTCGTAATCTCGATCTCTCTGCGATTGCGAAAGGTCTTGGTGTAGATCAAGTTTATAAACTGATTGATCGATTAGGTTACACCGATTTTTTAGTCGAAATTGGTGGGGAGATTCGAGTAAAGGGCGATAAAAATGGGCTGGGCTGGAAGATTGCAGTGGAGCAGCCAAATAAGATAGATAGCCAAGTACAAACGACTCTCTATTTGTCTGATGTGGCGCTCGCTACTTCAGGCGATTACCGAAATTACCGCGAAATTGATGGCATAGCATATAGCCATACAATTGATCCATCCAGCGGCTACCCAGTCACACACGATCTGGCTTCAGTAACTGTGGTAGACGAAGAATGCGTTTTGGCAGATGCTTGGGCGACTACGCTCCTTGTTCTTGGTTTGACGGAAGGGTATGCAATGGCTGTGCGCCAAGGTTTATCTGCTATGTTTATTACGAGAACCACTGAAGGATTTTTAGTGCGTTACACGCCGCGTTTTGAGCGTCTTTTGACTGGAATGACAAAGTGAATTTGGAATTATTTTTTATAGTTTTTGGAGTATTCGGTTTTTTAGTTGCGATTATGGCGATTGGTGTAATTATGGGAAGAAGGCCGATTAGCGGGAGTTGTGGCGGCATTGGCCGAGCCAATGGTGAAGACAGTGAATGTGCAATTTGTGGTGGTGATACTTTGAAGTGTGAAGAGGCTATCAATGTCAAAAGTGTTGTGGGGTCTACGTCTTATAGTGTTGCTAAGCAAATCGAGTAGGGCCACTTCTGAGGGCTTAGTCATTTTCTTTTGTAATTTTGCCTGAATTTTCTCGCGAAAATTGGATAATTTTGTCAGTTGACCTAGTCAGTCTCTGGTTTTTCAAAAAGCTGGATTAAAACATCTCGATCCATTTTTTTGGCTGTGTATGTTGACTAATTCACGTATTATTTCGAAATGCTTGAATCGATCCTAAAGAACGCGCTCGAAGAAGCGTTAACACCTGAGATTCTCGAAATTGAAAACGAGAGTCATGGCCATAATGTCCCCAAAAATTCGGAGACACATTTCCGGTTGATTGTTGTTTCGGAGGCCTTTTCTGGTCAGTCTCGCGTTAAGCGGCATCGATTGGTTTATAAGGCAGCTGAGGTGGCTCTCGAACGTGGAATACATGCGCTGGCGTTTCAATGCTTCACCCCGGAGGAATGGCGTACCGATCCATTGCGTGCTATTTCTCCAGACTGCCATGGTGGTATGAAGAAGGAATCGACATGAATCCTTTGGTAGTAGCTGCCTTGTATAAATTTGTTGAATTACCCGATTTTCGCGAACTGAGAGTGCCTTTATTGGGTTGTTGTAGGGACAATGGACTAACGGGCACCTTGTTGCTCGCCCCAGAAGGGGTTAACGGGACGGTAGCAGGTCCGCGTGCAGGTATCGATGCTATGAACGCTTGGTTCTTGGCTGAGGGTAGATTTTCAGGAATGGAATATAAGGAATCTACTATGGTTCCTGAGGGAGTTCCTTTCTATCGAATGAAGGTAAAGCTAAAAAAAGAGATTGTTACTTTGGGTGTGCCAGGAATTAGCCCAAAAATGAAAGTGGGTCGTTATGTTTTGCCTGAAGATTGGAATGATCTCGTTGCAGATCCAGACACTGTTACTATTGATACTCGAAATGACTACGAATATGCGGCTGGAACGTTCAGTGGCGCAATAAATCCGGAGACCAAAAGTTTCCGAGAATTTCCAGAATGGGCAGCGAATAATTTGGACCCAAAAAAACATAAAAAAGTAGCTATGTTTTGCACTGGCGGTATTCGTTGCGAAAAGTCCACAAGCTTTTTATTGGATCAGGGTTTTGAGGAGGTCTACCATTTAAAGGGTGGGGTTTTGAATTATTTCGAACGAGTGCCTCATACCGAATCGGCCTGGGAAGGTGAGTGCTTTGTGTTTGATAACCGGGTGACGGTTAACCATAAGCTGGAGGCTGGTTCATATGATCAGTGCCATGCCTGTCGCCGTCCAATTACTGATGATGATAAGGGCCGGTCTGAATATATTTTGGGTATCCAGTGTCATTTTTGTTGTGATGAACAAACCCCTGCTCAGAAAGAGCGTTTCGCTATGCGTCAGCGGCAGATTGAGCTGGCCGGAGCGCGCGGAGAACGACATATTGGACTAAAGCAGGAAGCACTTCAAAACCGTCAAAAATTTGTGAGGGAAGAGCGGGAGCTCCGCAAAGAAGCACAGCGTAGTTGCGATGCTCGCGAAGCACTATAAATGGCAGTCATTATTGGATAGTGGTCTAAGTATTCTATTTGCAAAAGCGCTGGCTCCTTTGTCTACATTTTCTGCCCAATGATCACTAGCGTTTTTATCAGCGTTGTCTGAAATATATTTCCAACAGTAGAATTTTGTCCTGAATTGGCTCGCTACCTTGGCGAGCGCATAAGCTTCCATATCGACAATATCAGTTATTAATTCGGGTGGAGCTGTCACGAACTGATCGCCAGTTCCAAGAGAGAGGCCTTCGCCGCCAAGATCAATATGACTGATGTTATCAAAAGGAGTATGGCCGAGATTAAAGCCAAGTGGTCTTACATCCATATCACGCTGTACAATTTTATTGACTCGGTGTAGACCAGTGATGTTTGGATTGAGGGAGCCTGCTGTACCGTAGTTAATAAGATGGGTAGGCTGAGTAGCAATTATAGATTGCGTGGCTGCGATAGAGGCGTTGATTTTTCCAACCCCCGTATAAATCACATTCCAACCCTCTAATAGATTGCGAGGTAGCTCGTGCTCTAGAGCAACTGCGATTAGGGTATTTTTTGGTTCGATATTAGGCATCATAGGTCTGCAAACTTCGTACAGGCGCACTCAGCCGTTCTCGTCCACCGAGTGATTCAAGCTCGATCAAAACCATAATGCCCATAACTTTAGCCCCTAGGTTGCAAATCAGAGATTCTGTGGCGTTCAGGGTTCCTCCTGTCGCCAATAAATCATCAATTAAGACAACTCGTTTGCCTCTGAGATTTCGTTCCAACTGGACAGCAAGCGTTGCTTCACCATATTCCAGTCCATAAGATATTTCTTGTACCTTCCCGGGTAATTTCCCTTTTTTTCTGACCATCACTACTCCAAGCCCCATCTGTATGGCAACGGGGGTGGCAAATAAGAATCCCCGTGAGTCTATGCCAATCAGAATTTCAGGCTTCCAATCGCTGATGGTTTCAGCAATGAGTTTGCAAGTTGCCGTTAGGCGATCAGGCTGCTCGATAATGGGAGCGATGTCATAGAATAAGATGCCGGGCTTGGGAAAGTCGGGGTAAGTTTCAATCCAATCATGAAGATTATTCGGCATGAGATTCCTTAATAGTGTGGTGGCGGACCCTGATCCTCGGTTGTGCCGATCTGTGAAATCTGCATCATCATCGGTTTAACTAAATTCGCTAGTGCATGCATTTCTTTTCGTAATATGTCATTTTGTTTGGATAGCCTCAGAGCCTCGTTACTTAGAGCGTCTAGCTGATCTTCTAAAAAAGCGAAGCGGGTTTCAATATCGGTAATGTTGAGATCTTGGGTCATTGTCTTGTAAATTGGCTCCCTTGGCCTCATTGATCAAATCTTTAATGGAGTTTCTCATGCGAAAACCACTACGCCAACTATTCTTATCAATCGTTCTATCTGCCTTAGGAACATTTTTGCTCTTATTTCTACGCTCTTTTCTTGGATTGGAGCTTATGCAAGGGATGGTAGTTGAATCAACCATACTAATCGGCGTTCTATTTCTAGTGTTGTTCACGTTGCAAACCATATTGCAGCCAATTATTGGTCGCGATTTTTCTTTTCCTCGAGTTTTTTCGAGTGGTCCCCGAGAAGAGGGAACAGTGAAGTGGTTTAACGCCACAAAGGGTTTCGGATTTATCACTCCAGAAGATGGTGATGATGTATTTGTCCATTATAGATCGATTCGTGGAAATAATCGCTACATGTTACGTGAGGGCATGGAGGTCAGCTACGTTCTTGGTTCATCAGGCAAGGGGCCTCAAGCCGAGGATGTTGATCTACTGGAGGATTCAGAGTACGAGGACGACGATTAAGTTAATAATTTTTCTAGAAGGCCCTGGTAAAGGGCCTTGAGTACCGGTAAATCTGATAAAAGCACTTCTTCATCAATTTTATGGATGCTCCTGTTAACTGGTCCAAGTTCGATCAGTTGACAACCTAATTTTGCAATAAATCGCCCATCAGAAGTTCCTCCTCCCGTAGACAACTCAGCATTAATTGCGGTTTCTTCTTTTATTACTTCTATGGTGGCTTTCGTTAACCTTCCTTGTTCGGTTAGAAACGGTTGCCCGGACAGAGTCCATTCGATAGACGCTGTAAATCCCAGAATGTTCAATAAGTGCTCTGTTGTTTTTTGAATTTTTTGAGCGTCTGTGGACGTTGAAAATCGCCAATTACAAAGAAAACTAGTAGTGCCTGGCACCACATTGGTAGCACCTGACCCACCTTTTACGTTTGAGACTTGGAAGCTAGTGGGTGGGAAAATACTATTCGGTGATTCATCCCATGTCATTTCGACTAACTTGGTAATTAGCGTACTCATTCGATGGATCGGGTTCTCTACTAATTCAGGATAAGCGACGTGTCCTTGGGTTCCGTGCACGGTAATTTCTGCATTTAATGAGCCTCTGCGACCAATCCGAACTACGTCCCCTAATTGATTTTTAGAACTTGGCTCGCCTACGATACAGTAATCGATTTCTGGGTGCTGTTGCCGTGTCTGGCGGCGCTTTAGTTCTTCAACCACTGCTACCGTTCCGTCAGTAGCGGGACCTTCTTCGTCACTGGTAAGTAAGAATGCAATACGCCCATTGGGTTTCTGGTGCGACTCTATAAAATCCTCAACAGCAACCACCATTGCCGCCAGAGACGATTTCATGTCGGCTGCACCTCTGCCTCTTAAGTATCCGGAATTTGTTACTGTGGGTTCAAATGGATGTGAACTCCATGCCCCTGGGTCACCGACGGGAACGACGTCAGTGTGTCCTGCAAAACAGAATGTAGGGCCTTTTTCCCCGAGTGTGGCCCACAAATTCGTGACCCCATTCCGATCCATACGTTCAAGTTGAAAGCCTTGAGCTTCTAAGCGATCGCCAATCAATGTGAGGCAGCCTTTATCTTCGGGGGTCACTGACTCGCGTCTAATTAATTCTTCGGCAAGTTTTCGGACAGGGCAATCCATATGCGATTCAGTTATTGGCATGTAGTTCATCATTAAGTGCAACTGCTGATTTATTGGCCAAACATTCGATTTCACCAGTGAGAGAATTACGTCGGAACAGTAAGTCGTTCTGGCCGGCTAAATCACGCGCCTTAACCGTGGCTACTGTTTGCCCGTCTTGATCAAGTAGTCTTACTTTAACACCTGCCGTCAGATACAGCCCTGATTCAACGGTGCAGCGATCCCCGATTGGAATGCCGAGGCCTGCGTTTGCTCCTAAAAGGCACTGTTCACCCACTGAGATAATAATGTTACCCCCTCCAGACAGCGTTCCCATAGTTGATGAGCCTCCTCCGAGATCTGATCCATCGCCTACGACAACGCCTGCAGAGATTCGACCTTCGACCATAGACACGCCGAGAGTTCCTGCGTTGAAGTTGATGAAACCTTCATGCATGACTGTTGTGCCTTCGCCAAGATGCGCACCCAAGCGAATCCGAGATGCATCTCCAATACGCACACCACGCGGCACCACATAATCTGCCATGCGAGGGAATTTGTCGACTGAGTGGACTGTCAAAACCTCACCATGTGCTCGAGCTCGTGTTTGCGCATGTGGTAATTCTTTAATGTCGATCGGTCCCTGGCTTGTCCAGGCTACATTTGGCAAGAGTCCAAACATTCCGTCAAGATTCGCTCCATGGGGCTGAATTTTGCGCATTGAAATTAAAGATAGTTTGAGGTAGACCTCAGGGACTGATTCGGGTTTTCTGTCTTCGGACAATATAGTTATAACCAAAGCCTCTTCGGTCCCAGCCAGCGGGGCTAACGCCTTTAAAAGACTTTCCGCATCGCCATCGTTACTAACTTCTAAGGCTTCTAAGAGGTCGTCTAAATCATCGGTGGTGATGGCCCGAATTAAGTTGTCACCATTCCAATGAAAGATTTCTTTAATTAGATCAACTAATGCGGGATCGGGTCTGCAGAAAGCTTTCGGATAGTAAACATCTAGCCAATTTTTTTCAGAGTTTTGATGACCAATACCTAGTCCGAAGGCAAAGCATTCCATGGTGATTCCTTAATTAGTTAATAGATTTGGGATTTTTATCCATGCATTTGGGTCGAAGCCAACGGTCATTGCTGGGCCATTGACTAATAGTGGTCGCTTAATAAGTGAGGGCTGATTTACTATGGCAGCTAAGCGTACTGGGCCTGCAAAATCCATCTTTATTGCATCAGGCAATTGGCGGTATGTGCGACTTCGATTGTTCACCAAATTATCTCCAGCGCCCGAAAGCCAAGTGGAAATTTGATCCGCAGTCGGAGGAGTTTGTTTGAAATCGATAAATGTAAACATAATCCCTGCGTTGTTAAGCCATTGAAAAGCTTTTTTCATCGAGTCGCAGTTTTTGATACCGTAAACAATCAATCCCATGGGCGACTCATTACAAATGCTCGGATACGCTCTAGAGCTTCTCGGAATATTTTAGGTTCGGCTACTAAAGCTATTCGTACAAAGCCGGCACCTGGGTTTAGACCGTTTATTTCTCGCCCCAGATATTGGCCTGGTAGAACGGTTACTCCGGTTTTTTCATACAGATCTCGACTAAAGATATCACAGGCGGTTGGCGTTTTTATCCAAAGATAGAAGCCTGCCCCAGGATCACGAACGTCTAGTATGTCTCCCAAAACAACGTTCGCCTCTTTAAATTTTTCTGCGTAAAGTACTCGGTTAGCACAAACGTGCTCTTCATCGCGCCAGGCTAGCTGAGAGGCTGCTTGCACAGCCATTGACATAGAGCAACCATGATATGTACGGAATTTCAAAAAATCTGATATGAAGCTGGCATCGCCGGCAACGAATCCTGAGCGAAGGCCCGGTAGGTTGGAGCGTTTACTGAGGCTATGGAACACTATGCAGTGTTTGTAGTCGGTCTGGCCAGAGGCAATGGCAGCTTGTAACAGGCCGCAAGGTGGTTCATCCCGATAAATTTCAGAATAACATTCGTCTGAAGCCAACCAGAAGTTGAATTCATTTGCCTTCTTGATCAACTCAATCAAGATGTCTTGATTAAGCGTGGTCCCTGTCGGATTTCCCGGTGTACAGATAAAACAAAATTGACAATTGGCCCAATCCGAATCGGATACTCCTCGATAATCGGGCTGACCGTTTGAATCAATGGGCAAGTAATGTGGCTCGAGCCCTGCCATCAAGGCGGCGCCCTCGTAAATTTGGTAAAAAGGGTTGGGCATAATGACCGTGCCACCCTTGCTTCGATCACACGTGGCCTGAACCGCCGCAAAAATAGCCTCGCGAGTCCCGTTTACCGGCAGTAAATTGGTTTCTGAGTCCAGTGGATGGCATTCCAAAGCAAAGCGTGTTGTCGCCCAAGCCGCCGCCGCCGCTCGAAGCTCAGATGTGCCCTTGGTTGTTGGATATTTAGCGATTAAATTCAGGTGTTTTTTTAGGGCGCTCAATACAAATTCCGGAGGAGGATGCTGCGGCTCGCCGATAGACAGTGGTATAGCCCTGAGATCTTTAGGAGGCCTGGCATCTGCAAGCAATGCTGCGAGTTGTTCGAAAGGATAGGGTTTTAAACGGTTTAAATCAGGATTCCGCATTAGTTTTCGCTCCGCTTAAGATATTGATCTCGCATTCTAAGCGGCCCTTTAATGAATCAATGAACGCATCATCGTATAAGTTGTTACCAGAATTATCGGTGATATAAAATACATCTTCCACTCGTTCACCTAATGTCGCTACTTTGGCTGTTGCCAGATCTAAGCCGAATTCAGCAAAGACACGTCCAACGACTGTCAGGAGGCCGGTGCGGTCTGGCGCGACCAGTTCCACAAGCGTGCGTCTCCCTTCTAGGTCGGAGCTGATCCGCACATTAGCTGGTAAATTGAAATATTTTCGAGTTCTCGGTGTGCGTCTTTCGCCAGCACTTTCCAGATACTCTCCTCGTGCGGCTTGCTCTAGTGCCCGGAGCAATCGCTCTTGTTCTAGCGGATCGGTTACTGGTGTGCCAGTAGTGTCGTACTGAACCATAAATATATCTATCGAACGTCCATTTTTACTGGAGTATAATTTAGCGTCTAAGACCGACAAACCGAGGTCTGCAAAACAAGCAGTAAGATCAGTGAAAAGATTTTTCCGATTTGGTGTTGCTATTAAAACCTGCGTAGACCCTTTGTCTGGATTGGCGGCTTCCGGTGAAAGAGCCAATACGTTGTCATCGTCAGGTGTGTCCAAGAGCGTTTCTAAGTGCCAAGCCAGTTCATCTGAGGAGTGGCTCACAAAATACTCTTGTGACCAGTGAGCCCAAAATGCTGTGGCTTTGGAGCGCATGCTCGGTCTAATCAGTGCTACAGCATCATTTTTGATTTCTTCGATATATGCGACGCGCCCGGGTAACTGATCCAAACCCCGTTTTAAAACATCTCTCGTTTCAAAGTACAGTTGACGTAAAAGAGCGGCTCGCCAGCTGGACCAGAGTTCTGGATTAGTGGCCGTGATATCCGCTACGGTTAAACACAAAAGATAATTTAGGCGGCGCTCGTCCCCCATTATTTCGGCAAATGCCTTGATCTCATCGGGATCTGAAATATCTTTTCGTTGGGCTGTCATTGACATTAAAAGATGGTTGTTCACGAGCCAGCTTACTAGGCGAGAATCATATTCCGATAGCCTATGGTGCTTGCAGAAATTGTAGGCATCGATGGCACCGAGTTCTGAGTGGTCTCCGCCGCGGCCTTTGGCAATGTCGTGAAATAGAGCAGCGAGATACAATAATTCTATTTTTGGTAATTGATGGGTCAGTCGTGTTGCTAAGGGATAATCGTGCTCCACTACTCCAACATAAAATCTGGTGATATTCCTTATTAGCTGCAAGGTATGTGCATCGACTGTATAAATGTGAAATAGATCATGTTGCATCAGCCCCATGATATTTCCGAATTCTGGAATGTAACGACTTAGGATGCCGTAATAACGCATTCTTCTTAAAATTTCCGGCAGTTTTTCTGGATATCGCAATAGCTCCATAAAGTAACTAATATTCACAATATCATTCCGGAACGCGTCATCAATTAGGTGGCGCTGGGTATACATCTGGCGGGTGGTTGATGCTCGCAATCCTTTGAGCGCGGAATTTTGTGCAAGCAGTACAAAAGCCTCTAAAAGTGCCGAAGGATGTCGTTCGAAACCATTTTCATGAATTAATTCCAGATGTTGTCCCTTAATCTGCCAGCGAGAATTTAGGGGCGTCACAGCAGTATTTTCTGGATCTTCTATTACGGTCTCTTCAAAGTTTTGTAAAAGCATGTCATTGAATTCCCCGAGACGAAGAGTCATTCGATACAAGCGTTTCATGAAGAACTCTATGCGTTCTTTTTTGTCATCAGAATCAAAGCCCATGCTTTTAGCGACGATGGCTTGGGTGTCGAATAATAGGCGATTTTGCGCTCGTTCCGTTGTAATGTGCAGCGCAAACCTGACTCGTTTTAAAAACTGTTCTGCTTCATCCAAAAGCTTGAATTCACAGCGAGTGAGGAGCCCCTCGTCTACCAATGTAATCAACCGCGCTGTTCTAAAGTGCCGTCTTGTCACCCAAATAATAGTATGCAAGTCTCTTAGGCCGCCTGGTGCATGTTTAATATCGGGTTCTAGCCGGTTATCTGAATCATCATGCTTTGCATGCCTCTCATTTTGCTCAGCCACTTTGGCTTTGTAAAAGGACTCCGAGGTCCAAATATTATTATCAAACGCAACTGCCTCAAGGCGGCTGAACATGAAGTCAGTAGCATCGATTGGACGACATTCAATAAGGCTGGTTGCTATAGTTATATCGCCTCTAGCCGATTGCTCGCAGTCTTTGAACGAACGAACCGAGTGCCCAATTTCCAGATTGAGATCCCATAATCGGGTAGTGAATTGAGTAAGTTCTCCAGTGGCGGTCTTGATGTTATCGTCTTCTCCTAGTATCAGGATGTCGATATCTGAAAAAGGATGTAATTCCCCACGTCCATATCCACCAACGGCAAATAATCCGATGGAATGGTTTTTAAGGCCAGTCTCACTCCACATAGCTTGCAGGAGGCGATCAATGATTAGCGCACGAGCACCAAGTAGGTGATCCACGGCCACACCATTTTCGAATGCTTCAGCTAATATTTGATGCTGATCACTTAGGTATGTACGAATGCCAGTCGGTGATAAATCACAAGGGCAGTCCAAGTCGGCGGACAACGGGCCGGCCATTATCTCCATCAGCTGATCCTCGGGAAGCTCTCATCCTCCGGCCGATACGTGAGTATCTCATAGCCACTAGAAGTTACTAAAATAGTGTGCTCCCATTGTGCCGATAACTTTCTGTCCTTGGTGACCGCGGTCCAGCCATCTGATAAAATCCGAGTATGCCGACGGCCTTGATTAATCATGGGTTCAATAGTAAAGGTCATGCCTTCTGTGAGTTGAACTCCAGTAGCTGGGCGTCCGTAGTGGAGGACTTGAGGATCCTCATGAAATACTTTTCCAATACCATGACCGCAGAACTCTTCGACTACGGAGTAATAATTATTTTCTGCGTGAGTCTGAATGGCGTGGCCGATATCGCCCAGTTGTGTCCCGGGTTTTACTAACTCAATTCCGCGATACATACATTCTTGTGTAATTCGGATCAATCGTTCGGCAAAGGGTTTGACGTCTCCAACGGAGAACATTTTGCTCGTGTCCCCGTGATATCGGTTCTTAATCACGGTTATATCAATATTTATGATATCTCCGCGCTTTAATTCTTTATTCTCATCGGGAATGCCGTGGCAAACTACGTGGTTGATGCTCGTGCATATTGATTTAGGAAAACCGCGATAATTTAACGGGGCTGGTATTGCATCTTGAATATTGACAATAAAGTTGTGGCAAATCCGATCCAGTTCAGCGGTTGTGATTCCTGGCTTGATGTGTTCGCCTACCATAACTAGGCAATCTGCTGCTAATCGGCCTGCGATACGCATGCCTTCAATGTCTTCCGGGGTTTGGATGCTGTGGGTCACGATGACTCCTTGGTGTACGCTCCATAGTATGCCAGATCTGGCATTCTATCTGAAAGATGTTAAACTTCGCCCGCTAAAAAAATCGCGGCATTGTCGTTAATTCGTTGTGGGGTGCCTTTCTATGAGGTCATGACGGGGGCGGTGTCGTTTTGTATCAACCCCTGACAAGGAATTATTTATGGCTAATGTTAGCATGCGCGACCTACTAAAGGCGGGCGCACACTTCGGTCACCAGACTCGCTATTGGAATCCAAAAATGGCGCCTTATATTTTTGGTGCTAGAAATAAAATTCATATTATCGACTTAGAATTGACAGTACCGGCTTTGGCAAAGGCTGTTGCTATTGTTCAAGGAATGGCTCGAAGTAAAAATAAAGTACTCTTTGTGGGCACAAAAAGAGCCGCTTCTAAAGTAGTTCAAGAGCAGGCTGATCGGGCTGGGCAGCCATATGTCAATCATCGTTGGCTTGGCGGAATGCTCACGAATTGGAAGACTATTCGCGTATCTATTAAGCGCCTTAAAGAGCTTCAGGAGCGAATGGGTGACGGCACGCTCGACAAGATCACAAAAAAAGAAGCTCTCGATATGTCCAGGCAGCTTGAAAAGCTTGAGCGCTCAATTGGCGGCATCAAGGAAATGGGTGGGTTACCGGATGCGATTTTTGTTGTCGATGTGAACCATGAGAAGATTGCTATTCAAGAGGCTAATAAGCTCGGGATTCCAGTAATTGGTATCGTTGATACTAACTCTGATCCAGATGGAGTGGATATTGTTATTCCAGGGAATGACGACGCCATCCGTGCGATTGAGTTGTATTCTCAAGCCATAGCGGATGCATGTATTGAGGGCTCAGCAGAGGGCTTAGGTAAAAGTGATTACGTAGAAATCGCTGAGGAAGCCAAGGCCGATTCGGCCGTAGATTTAGTCGTAAAATCTCCTTCGGAAGTGAGTGACGAAGTACCGCCGGCAGCGGTAGTTGTTGCTGAGGCAGTCGCTGTCGCGGAAGAGGTTTTGATTGTCGATGCCCCAGCCGCATTGGCAGATGACACACCTAAAGACGTTTAACGAAAACAGTAACAGAGGACTCAGCATGGCATCGATTTCAGCTGGAATGGTTAAGGAGCTTCGGGAGCGCACTGCCCTTGGTATGATGGAGTGCAAGAAGGCGTTGGTCGAGGCCGACGGTGATATGGAGCTCGCAATTGAAAACCTTCGTAAGTCATCCGGCATGAAAGCGGCTAAAAAAGCGAGTCGCGTGGCCGCTGACGGTGTCGTACGAGTTGTTGTTTCGAACGGAGTGGGGACCTTATTGGAGGTCAATTCTGAAACAGATTTTGTCGCTCGGGATAATAGCTTTTTAGATTTTACTGACGAGGTGATTGCCGCTGCCGCTGCAACAGAGTTGTCAGATATTGATGCTTTGATGGTCGGTGGGCTAGAAGAGCGCCGGTCTGCTTTGGTGCAAAAGATTGGCGAAAATATCACAGTGCGTCGCATGGCAAAAGTCAACGCGCCGGTTGTGGGTTCTTATGTTCATTCGAATAAAAGAATTGGTGTTTTGATTGGATTAGAGGGTGGTAATGCAGAGCTTGCAAAAGATGTTGCGATGCACGTCGCTGCAGTTAATCCATTAGTTATAAATCCTGATGATGTAGACCCTCAAGTAATTGAGAAGGAGAAAGAAATTTTTGTTGCTCAGGCCGAAAATTCTGGTAAGTCTGTTGAGATTATTGAAAAAATGATCGGTGGAAGAATCCGCAAGTTTCTTGCTGAAATAAGCCTTATGGAACAGCCTTTCGTTAAGAATCCTGACCAGACGGTTGGTCAGCTCGTGAAACTCTCCGATGCGTCCATTGTTGGCATGGTACGATTCGAAGTAGGCGAGGGAATTGAAAAGATAGAAGTGGATTTTGCAGAAGAAGTGATGGCGCAAGCCAGAGGCAACTGACACGACGATCTAAAAAGGCCGCTTAAGCGGCCTTTTTTTTGGGAGGAAATATGGTGAAAGGTGAGCGTTCTAGCCGTTACAAGCGGATTTTACTCAAACTCTCAGGAGAGGCACTTGCGGGTTCTGATGGTTTTGGGATCAGCCCCCAGATTCTAGATCAGATGGCTCTAGAGATTGGGCAGTTGGTGGGCATTGGGGTGCAAGTCGGGTTGGTTATTGGTGGCGGCAACTTGTTCCGTGGAGCGGCCCTACATCAAGCGGGTTTGGATCGAGTGACTGGTGATCATATGGGAATGCTGGCGACTTTGATGAACGCGCTGGCGATGTGTGATGCATTGGAGCGTTCCTCGATAGCCTCGCATGTGATGAGTGCAATTCCGATGAGTGGAATGGTGGAGCATTATGATCGACGGCGGGCCATGCGTTATTTGGATCAAAATGACGTAGTGATTTTTGCCGCTGGGACAGGCAACCCTTTTTTTACTACAGACTCGGCAGCATGCCTTCGAGCAATAGAAGTTGATTGCGATTTAGTTTTAAAAGCGACCAAAGTGGATGGCGTTTATGATTCGGACCCTGTGACCAATCCGAATGCGGTAAAATATGATTTTTTGGATTACGACACGGTGTTAGCGAAACAGCTTGGTGTAATGGATCTCACAGCTATTTGCCTGGTGCGCGACCACAATATGCCTGTTCGTGTGTTTAATATGAAAAAAAGAGGTGCATTAGTGTCGATAATACGTGGAGAAAACGAAGGTACTCTGATCGAAAAAGGAGCTCATTTATGATTGATGAAATTAAATCAGATGCTGCAGCCCGTATGGAAAAGTCGCTCGAATCGTTAGGTCATGCATTTGCTAAGATTCGGACTGGCCGAGCCCATCCATCAATTTTAGATTCTGTGACGCTTGATTATTATGGGTCGGAACTGCCTTTGTCGCAAATGGCGAATATCAGTGTCGAAGATGCACGAACGCTAACTATTACACCTTGGGAAAAGCCGATGGTGGGTGAAATTGAGAAGGCGATTATGAAGTCAGACTTGGGGTTAAATCCATCGACCTCTGGAGGCGTCATTCGTGTGCCAATGCCAGCTTTGACAGAAGAAACTCGACGTGGATTTACGAAACAGGCAAGAGCTGAGGCTGAGCAAGCAAAAGTAGCGATACGTAACATTCGTCGCGATGCAATGGCCGATTTCAAAGAGTTATTAAAGGAAAAAGAAATTACTGAAGATGAGGAGCGTCGCGCCACCGAGGATATCCAGAAATTGACTGATCGTATCGTCAAACGTGTTGGTGAGGCTCTTGCGGATAAAGAAATTGATTTAATGGAAGTCTGAAGTTAGTGAGGGAGCCAGCTACACCGCAACACGTTGCTATTATCATGGATGGTAACAATCGGTGGGGAGTGGGAAAAAAAAGACTTGCAGGGCATAAAGCTGGTGCGGATGCACTGAAGCATGTCATTCGGAGATGTATACAGAGAAGAGTTTCGATCCTCTCTGTATTTGCATTTTCAAGCGAAAACTGGAGTCGGCCTAAGTTTGAGGTTGATGGTTTAATGCGATTACTTGAGAAATCGCTGATTAACGAGGTGCCAGAGTTAATAGAAAATCGCATTGCTGTTGAGGTCATTGGCGATCGCTCTAGATTTTCGAGATCCTTGCAAGAGGCTATGGACTATGCGGAAGTCGCGACTAAGGCTGGAGAACGCCTGAAACTTAATGTTTTAGCTAATTACGGTGGGCGCTGGGATATCGCAGATACAGCTAGGCGTATGGCTAAAGCCTGTCTTTCTGGAGCATTATCCTTGGATTCGTTCGATGAACATAGCTTTGATCAGTACCAGAATCTCGCTGGTCAACCGCCTGTGGATTTGGTGATCCGCACGGGTGGAGAAAAGCGTATTTCAAATTTCTTGTTGTGGCAGTCTGCTTACGCGGAACTTGTATTCAGCGACTTGCTCTGGCCAAATTTTGATGGGGAAGCTTTTGATGCTTGTCTAGATGAATACGCACGCAGGGACCGTCGCTTTGGGCTGACTTCTGACCAAATACGGGACGAGATATGTTGAAAGCTAGGGTATTGACTTCTTTTTGCCTAGTGCCTTTGGCTCTACTGATTTTCTTTTTTATTCCCTTGGATGCTTTTGCCCTAAGTTTGGGGCTTGTTCTTGTGGTTGCGGGATGGGAATGGATAAGGTTGACAGGTTTGATTTTGAAAGGATTCAACTGGATTATTTTATTGTTTTTCATGGGTTTTATTTTCTGTTCGTATCACTTGAAAGTAATTTATGTCCCTGTAATTCTGGCGATTGGTTGTGGGTTCTGGCTTGGGGCCCTTTGGTTGGTTCTTAATTACCCAAAGAGTAAAGAGCAGCTCGGTGATCGATGGATGAAAATTGGATTTGGCTTATTTGTTTTGATTCCTGCCTATTTGGCTTTGTTGGATTTGAGACGTGATGAATCGCATTTATTGTTGCTCTCATTACTAATGACCATTATCTGGGCTGCCGATGTAGGCGCTTATTTTGTCGGCAAACGATATGGTCGATCGAGGCTGGCGCCGAGTGTAAGCCCTGGTAAAAGCTGGGCTGGTCTTTTTGGCGGGTTGATTGCAGCCCTTGCGATTGGATTATCAATTGCTTTTATTGGTGAGCCTGAAGAATCCAAATATACACTAACTTCATGGGCTTTTTTTGTCGTTATTGTTACGGTCACCGTACTGTTTTCAGTTCTTGGTGATTTGTTTGAGAGTTTGATGAAGCGTGAACGTGGCGTAAAAGATTCGTCTGCTTTGCTGCCGGGACATGGTGGAATACTTGACCGCATTGATTCCCTGACTGCGGCTGCCCCCGTGTTTGTGTTACTGGTTCACTGGACTGGATGGCCATCTATATGAGTCTAGGAGTCGCTTTATTTGGTGCTACAGGTTCTATTGGTGAATCTACTTTATCTGTGATTAAGGCGCATCCTCAACGCTTTCATTTGGCAGTGGTCAGCGCGCATAGCTCTGTCGATCGATTGGTCAGCATTATCGAAGATTTTGATCCGAAACATGTCATTTTAACCGACGCGGCCTATGCGGAGCAATTGCTTGGGCGGTTGCCTCCTGATTTCAAAGGGTCTGTAGCGTTTGGGGAAGCATCTTTGATAGAAGCTGCTGGTTCAAGTGAAGTGGATGTGGTTATGGCTGCTATTGTGGGCGGAGCAGGATTGATTTCAACGTATGCTGCGGTCTGCGCCGGTAAGAAAGTGTGTATTGCGAATAAAGAGTCCTTGGTCATGGCTGGTGGCTTGATGATGACGCGGGCTAAAGACCAGGGGGCAGTGATTTTACCGATCGATTCGGAGCATAACGCAATGTTTCAATGTTTGCCGGAAAGCTATGTTATTGGAGAGCAGATTTCTGGATTGAAGCAATTAACTTTGACCTGTTCGGGCGGTCCATTTAGGACTTGGGATGTTGAGCGAATGGAGCAAGCAACGCCATTAGAGGCTATTGCGCATCCTAATTGGTCTATGGGCCCCAAAGTTTCGGTTGATTCTGCGACGCTAATGAATAAGGGCCTTGAGCTGATTGAGGCAACTCATCTATTTTCGGTATCGGATCAGCAGATTGAGGTAGTAGTTCATCCAGAGTCGGTGATCCATTCTTTAGTCGAGTTTGTCGACGGCTCAGTTTTGTCTCAGATGGGCAGTCCGGATATGCGGATTCCGATAGCACAGGCGCTTGGTTTTCCTGAGCGATTAGAGCTTGATATCGAGCGGCTATCCTTGACTGCTATTGGGAAATTCCATTTTGAGCCGGTCGATCACAAGCGTTTCCCGGCCTTACATTTGGCGCGTGAAGCTATTTCAGAGGGTGGAGATCGGCCGGTTGTCTTAAATGCCGCCAACGAATTGGCCGTAGATGCCTTTTTGCAGGGGCACCTTAAATTTACCCAAATAACGTCTTTGGTATCGGATTGCTTGAATCACATTAAATCGCAGCCAATGTCAAGCATTGAGGACGTGTTGGAAATCGATAAAATGTGCCGGCGACAGGCTTTTGAGTGGGTAAGGGAGCGAGCATGATTACGAGTATTTTTGCCACTATTTTTGCTTTGGGTTTGTTGGTCACGATTCATGAATTTGGGCATTACTGGGTTGCTAAACGTTGTGGTGTTCGGGTGTTGAGGTTTTCGGTGGGCTTTGGTAAGCCGCTATACACTTGGATAGATAAAAGTGGTACTGAGTTCTGTATTGGCGCAATTCCATTGGGCGGATATGTCAAGATGTTGGACAGCCGTCTGGATGGTTTTTCGTCACAACCATGCGTGGATGCATTTGATCACAAGCCGGTTGGTCAGCGATTTGCTATTGTGGCCGCAGGCCCCGCTATTAACTTTCTATTTGCGGCCATTTTATATGCTCTCATTAGCATAATTGGCACTCAGGTTGCAGTGCCTATCGTAGGAAGTCTACCCGGGTCCGCGAAATTGAATGCAATATTGCCAGCAGAATTAGTGAGATTCGATGGTCGTTCGATGGAGTCTTGGGAGCGGATTGCGATTGCAATGGTTGACAAAATCGGCGATGACAAAACTGTTCAAATTGCCTTGAAATCGATGGATTCAGGGGTTGTTAGTAATATTAGAATCCCCGTTCCCGTGGATCTTGTTAGGGATGAAAGCCCAGTTTCTGCATATGGGATTCGTCCGTGGGCGCCTCCTATTGATGCGGTCATTGATCGTGTGGTTCCGGGTGGCGTTGCTGAAGCTGCTGGACTCATCCGTAATGATCTCATTCGAGCAATTAATGGTGAGGTAGTTCAGGATTGGGCTGCCTTCGTCGAGCAGGTCCAAGCTTCTCCTAATGAGCTCCTGAGGATGACTGTGGCGCGTGGTGGTGCGCTTATTGAGATTTCGGTAACTCCTGAGCGGCGTAATGGGCCGAATGGTCAATTTGGATTTGTTGGTCTGGCGCCTCTAGTGAAGCCTTTGTCTCCAGAATTGGTGCGCGTTGTGCAAACAGGTCCTTTGAGGGCTGTTTGGGTGGGTGTTGAAAGGACTCTTGAAATGAGTTGGCTCACAATTGAGTCGATTGGCAAAATGCTTACAGGTCGTTTATCCCCTGAGAACTTGAGTGGCCCGCTGACCATTGCTAGAGTGGCAGGAGATACAGCAAGCTCTGGATGGTATGCCTATCTAAGTTTTATAGCGTATCTAAGTGTGAGTCTTGGCGTGCTCAACCTATTGCCTATTCCAGTTTTGGATGGTGGACATTTGGTGTTCTTTGGATTTGAGTGGCTCCTCGGTCGACCTGTTCCTGAAGCGGTCCAGATGATGAGTGTTAAGATTGGAATGGGGCTCCTGATGAGTCTCATGTTTTTTGCTTTTTATAATGATTTGATGCGGCTCTGAGCCGCACGGAACCAGGAAGTTCAAACTATGCGTTGTTCTCTTTTGCTCAGCGCGCTCGCATTTGCGACTGCGGTCTCTGCTCAAGCCGCCACTCCATTTAAGGCGGCGGATATCAGAATAGACGGACTGAAACGGGTTTCTCCCGCCTCAGTTTTTGATGTCTTGAGTCTCAAGGCTGGGGATCGCGTTACAGACGTTGATATCTCAATGGCGACAAAACAATTATTTGATACTGGATTTTTTGATCAAGTTGAAGTCCGGTCCGAAGGCGAAGTGCTGGTGATCGAAGTTAGCGAACGTCCTGCCGTGTCGCGTATTGAAATAGATGGCAATCACGTTATCGAATCCGAAGATATTTTTGATAGCTTGCGCCGGGCTGGAATTACCGAAGGAAATGTTTTAAAGCCAGCGATGCTCGATAAAATTGAGCAAGCGATCCAACGCCAGTACACCCAAGCTGGACGGTATGATGCCACTGTCAAAAGTCAGATTCTTGCACAAGATCGGAATAGGGTCGGATTAAAAATCTCGATTTTTGAGGGCTCGGTTGCGACTATTCAACAGATTTCAATTATTGGTAATGAGGCGTTCGATGACGATGCTTTACTAGGTGAGATGTCGCTAAAAGAGCGGGGTTTATTCAGTTGGCTTTCACGTTCAGGTGATTACGATGCAGGGGCGCTCAGGGCAGATGCTGAGGCTATTCGATCTTATTATTTAGATCGTGGCTATTTTAACGTGGAGATTGCCGAGCCGGTAGTCGAGTTATCCGAAAATTTCGAGTCAGTCTATCTGACCATTGCGGTGATTGAAGGGCCTCAACTTCGCATTGGTTCGGTCAATGTAGGTGGTGATCAGCCTATCGATTTATCTGACCTGGTGAACAAGATGAGACTGCAGTCGGGCAACATCTTCAATAGGCGACTCGTAAACGAAGCGATTAACAGTATCAGTAATCGTCTTGGGGATTTTGGTTACGCGCGAGCTCAGGTGAGGGCCGCAACCGAAATCAATAATGCGGCAAATAGTGTCGATGTTACTTTGGTCATTACGCCGGGCCCTTTAACATATGTGCGTCGCATTGAATTTCGTGGCAATACAACTACTTCCGATGTTGTACTTCGCCGCGAAATTCCCCAGTTTGAAGCATCAACTAGCTCATCGACTGATATTGAGTTGGGTAAGATCAATCTGCAACGCCTAGGATTTTTTAGTCAGGTTGGAGTAACAACCCGTCCAGTGCCGGGTCAGGACGATCAGATGGATATCATTTATGAGGTTCGGGAACAGTCCTCAGGATCGCTATCGGCGAGTCTTGGTTTTAGCCAGGGCCAAGGAGTTTTGCTTGGCGCGGGGATCAGCCAGAAAAACTTTCTAGGATCGGGAAATGCTTTAGCTTTGTCATTACAAAAATCAAGTTCTACAAGAGAGGCGCGATTTTCATTCACTGATCCTTACTACACAGTGGACGGCGTTAGTCGTGGGATTGATCTTTTTTTTACGGAAACAGATTTTGATGAGGATTTAGATGCAGCATACATAACTACCAAAAAGGGGTTGGGGCTCAGTTTTGGTTATCCAGTTGGTGAGTTTGAGCGCATTAGTTCGCGTTTTACGCTGCAAACTTTGGACTTAAAAACAGATCAAAGAGATTCGGCGAATTTTCCGTCAAATGTTGAAGCTTTTTTGGGTCAAGTAAGTACAGATAGTAGCGGTACTGACTTCGATTTTTTGGAATTGAAAATGGGGGTGAGTTACAGTTCCAATAGTCTCAATAAAGGCTTTTTACCGACAGGCGGAACTCGTCAACAGGTATCTTTCGATATTTCGATTCCTGGTTCGGATTTGGAGTATTACACGGCATCCTATCTGGGTGAGACGTATATTCCTGTGAACAAAGCAGACGATTTGAGTGTTCATTTTAAAACATTTTTGGGCTACGGCGATGGCTATGGCGATTTGTCTGGACTCCCATTCCTTAAGAATTTCTTTGCTGGTGGCATCCGATCAGTTCGTGGTTTCAAGTACGGTAGTTTGGGACCCATTGATTCGTCGAGTGGTGAGCAAACAGGAGGTAACCTTCTAGTTACTGGATCTGCCTCATTTCAATTTCCGATGCCTGGTGTTGAGGAGGTCGAGCAGGCTAGATTGGCCTTATTTACTGATGTGGGCCAGGTTTATGATGATTCATTTGAAATGGAAGAATTGCGCTATTCAACCGGACTGGGGCTTATTTGGATGACACCCATTGGACCATTGTCCTTCGTCTATTCAGCAGCCCTAAATGCAAAATCGGAGGACGAAACTGAGAGCTTTCAGTTTTCAATCGGCTCTTCATTCTAATGCACTATACGTTAGCTGAGCTTGCCCAATTAACTGCGACCCAATTGGTAGGGGCGGGTGATTGTCAGCTATCTGAGCTAGCTTCTTTACGAAATGCCACTAAGTCGAGTGTATCTTTTGTATCCAGCACGACAGCTCTAGTCGAGCTTCAAACCACTTCCGCCGGTGCGATAGTAGTAGTTCCTGAGTTGATCTATGAAATTAAAAATGGATTGTTGTCAGAGGATCCCTATAAAACTTATGCAGAGTTGTCGGTATTGTTTGATATACGAGGGATTCCATTTGCAGGCGAGATTCACCCATCGGCCGTGATCGCAAAGACTGCGATTTTGGCTGCCAATGTATCGGTCGGACCTAACGCTGTAATTGGTGAAGATGCGATTGTTGGCATGGGTTCTATTATTGGCCCCAACGTTACTATTTACCCTGAGACCCGAATTGGCGTGGATTGTTTAATTGGCGGGAACTCTGTGATTGGTTCGGATGGCTTTGGTTTTGCGAAGTCTGCAGATGGTTGGATTAAGATTCGGCAGTTGGGTGCGGTTTCGATAGGGAATAACGTAGAAATAGGAGCTTGTTGCAGTATTGATCGTGGCGCTCTTGACGATACGATTATCGAGGATGGCGTTAAACTTGATAATCAAGTTCATATCGCTCATGGCTGTAGGGTCGGTGCGCGAACGGCTATGGCAGGTTGTGTGGCATTGGCGGGCAGTACAGTTATTGGCGCAGATGTAACCGTGGGAGGAATGACGGGTTTCACCGGACATCTTTCGGTCTGTGATAAAGTTCACATTGGTGCGAACGCATTGGTGACTCAATCAATTTCGGTTCCTGGCACTTATATGGGGGGGGCTGGAGGCGTTATGAAAGCAACTGACTGGCGAAGGAACGCAGTGCGGTTTCGGCAACTAGATTCACTAGCCCGCCGTTTGAAGCTGTTGGAAAAACGACTGCCTGAAATAGGGTAAGGAAAAATATGCTTTTGGACATTAAGGAAATCCGTGAATACTTGCCGCATCGCCATCCATTTTTATTGGTTGATCGGGTTTTGGAACTTGATCTAAACAAGCGAATTAAAGCGACAAAAAATGTCACCTGTAACGAAGATTTTTTCAATGGTCATTTTCCCGATCATCCCGTGATGCCTGGTGTTTTGATTATTGAAGCTTTGGCGCAAGCAGCCGGCGTGCTTGGTTTCAAAACCATGGATAAAAAGCCGGACGAGGGTTCTATTTATTTATTTGTCGGAGCTGATAATGTTCGTTTCAAACGGCAAGTGGTTCCAGGTGATCAACTGGTTCTTGAGGCTGAAGTTCTGCGGATTCGTTCTGGCGTTTGGAAATTCGGTTGTCGAGCAAGTGTAGATGCTGAGACAGTTTGCACAGCAACGATTTTGTGTGCGGATAGGGCGATTTGACGCAGATTCATTCCAAAGCCATCGTAGATCCTAAAGCGGAGCTTGCCGATGACGTTGTAGTGGGTCCATTTTCTGTAATTGGGCCTGGGGTAACGATTGATCACGGTACAGTGGTCGGGCCACATGTCATCATGAAAGGTCCAACCCGAATAGGAAAACGGAATCGTATTTTTCAATTTGCTTCTGTCGGTGAGGACTGCCAAGACAAAAAGTATCGAGGAGAGAAAACCGAACTCCAAATTGGAGATGATAATGTCATTCGTGAAGGCGTTACTTTGCACCGAGGCACAGTTCAAGATCGTGGGATTACAAGGATTGGTTCGGGTAACTTGTTTATGTGCTACGTGCATGTGGCTCATGATTGTTCAATTGGTAACCAGATCGTAATGGCGAACAACACGGCTATTGCAGGACATGTGCATGTTGGTGACGGTGTGATTTTGGGAGGCGGCACACTTGTCCATCAGTTTTGCCGTATTGGGGCGTATGCGATGACAGCTGCTGGAACCGTGCTTTTGCAGGATATACCAGCTTTTGTAACGTGCTCGGGTAACCGTGCAGAAGCGCACGGTATGAATGTGGAGGGAATGCGTCGTCGTGGAGTGGATGCCAACGTCATTAATCAATTGCGGGAAGCGTATAAAACGGTTTATCGCCGCGGATTGACAATCGATCAAGCGATTTCAGAGCTGGGGCAGGATTCGGCCGATTGTCTTGAATTAACTACCTTCCTTGAAAGTCTCAAATCTAGTCAGCGAGGTATTGTGCGCTGATGCAAATCTGTGTCTCGGCTGGTGAAGTGTCCGGCGATCAGATTCTTGCGCCTATATTGTCCGGATTATCCAAATATCATGAGCTTACTTTTGCTGGGATTGCTGGTACGGAAATGGAAATTGCTGGAGTTTACCCACTATTCTCGGCAGAACGCTTATCGGTTATGGGTGTGATAGAAGTCTTGCCCAGATTATCTGAGTTGGTGTCTATTAGGAGGCAGATGATTCATTATCTTGAGGTTGCTAGGCCTCGTGCGTTAATTACGTGTGATTCACCCGATTTTAACCTTCCATTACAGCAAAAAGCTAAATCGTTGGGTATTCCGGCAATCCACATAGTAAGCCCTTCGGTATGGGCATGGCGGCAGAATCGAATTCCTAAGATTGCGGCGAGTTTGGATGCACTCTTGTGCTTGTTCCCATTTGAGCCGGCTTTGTATGCGCAGACAGGACTGAATATTAGATTTATTGGCCATCCATTGGCAACCCAAGTTGAGTTCAATCCAGATTCTAGGCAGGCGAGAATGAGATTGGGACTACCTACGGAAGGGAAGCTTTTGGCAATGCTTCCGGGATCTCGCAGGGGTGAAGTGGAACGGTTATTACCCGTATTTCTTGACGCGTTTGATCGATTGGCATTGGAGATTCCTGATTTATTTGCAGTTATCCCAGCAGCGACAGATCTTTTGTCAGATCTGATTTTAGAGTGCATTGGTTCTCGTAGAGTTTTTTTGGTGCGTGGGAAATCTCAACAGGTATTGGCAGCCGCCAACACTGTGCTCTTGGCTTCGGGTACCGCTGCTTTAGAAGCAACTTTGACTGGCCGTCCTTCAGTGGCTGCGTATCGACTAAATCCCTGGACTTATCGGATGGTGAAGAGCCGATTAAAATCTAGATTTGTAACACTTCCAAATTTTTTAGCGAACCAAGCTTTGATTCCAGAATTGATTCAAAACGAAGTCACAGTCGAGAATTTAGTCAGTCACTTACGTGAGCCTTTAGAGAATGGTGCCTCGTCGAAATTTATTTCTGAAGCAAAGCGCATTCACGAGAGCCTGTGCGGTCCTGTGACAGAGCGGGCTGTGGACTTTATTTCTGAGGTCATTGGATGCGCATGATCTGCGGAGTTGATGAAGTGGGTCGTGGTCCTTTGGCCGGCCCTGTTGTGGCTTGTGCTGTTCTGTGGGCAGATGATTGTCTGATATTTGGGCTTGATGACTCGAAAAAACTATCCCCAAAAAAACGAAGGGTATTGGCTCCGAAAGTTCGAGAGATGGCTTTGGGTATTAGTTTCGGTCGTGCCGACGTGGAGGAGATTGATGAGATAAATATTCTTCAAGCAACTATGCGGGCCATGGAACGAGCCATCGAAGGCCTTGGAGTGTTTGAGGCAGAAATACTAATTGATGGAAATATGGTACCCAAGATACTTAAAGGAAGAGCAACTGCTGTTGTTGGTGGAGACAGTTTGGTTCCAGCAATCTCTGCAGCGTCAATACTAGCGAAAGTAGCTCGTGATGCTGAAATGACAGCGCTGAGTGAGAATTATCCAGGCTATGGGTTCGAGTCAAATGCAGGCTATCCAACTAAGTCGCATTTTGAAGCTCTCAGAATTTTGGGTGTAACACCAATTCACCGCCGATCATTTCGGCCGGTTCGAGAGATTTTGGAGCAGTCGTGAGCCGGTTTATTCATCTGCGCACGCATTCTGAATATTCGTTAGTGGATGGATTGTTTCGGGTAAAAGATTTAGTGGCACAGGTAAAGGCCATGGAAATGCCGGCGGTAGCTTTAACAGATGAGTCCAATCTATTTGCTTTGATTAAGTTTTACCGCGCCGCACTTGCTCAAGGCATTCAGCCTATCATCGGTGTCGATGCTTGGATCCGTGCAGATCATGGTATCGGTCGTGTCACGCTTTTGGCGTTGAATGATTGCGGTTATAAAAATTTGTTGGAGCTCTTATCACTTGGTTGGCTTAAAGGTCAGAGTGGTGACAATGCATTATTATCCTGGGACTGGGTGGAAACTTATGCAGAGGGATTGATTTGTCTTACAGGGGCTACCGAAGGCGAAATTGGTCGTCTTGTGGCAACTAATCAGTTAGTTAAAGCAGATCAGGTACTTAAGCGCTACCATAATTTATTTCAAGATAAGTTGTATCTGGAACTTACGCGGGTGGGTTTAGAAGGTGAATATTCACTCTGTGAGTATGCTGTATCGAAGAGTGAGGAATTAGGCATTCCTTTGGTCGCCACCAATATTGCCTGTTTTCCCAATGCAGGAAACTTTGAGGTGCACGAGGCTCGAGTGTGCATTCATGACAGCGTGACATTAGATGACCCCCGTCGAGTGCATCGGCACACTCCAGAGCAATGGCTGAAATCTGAATCCGAGATGATCGACTTGTTTTCCGATTTGCCGGATGCCATCGAAAATACGGTGCAGATTGCGAAGCGTTGTGGCGTCATGCTTACTCTTGATAAGTACTTTCTTCCAGAGTATCCCGTACCGGATGACGTCACATTAGACGCTTTTTTTAAAAAATTGAGTCATGACGGATTAACTGCTCGTATTGCATCTGCGGCGGCACTTGATAGCTTTATTGAAGAGGGGCCATACCGAGAGCGGCTTGACTTCGAGATTAGTATTATTCTGCAGATGGGCTTTCCTGGATACTTTTTGATCGTTGCCGATTTCATCCAGTGGGCTAAAGACCACGATATCCCAGTAGGCCCTGGTCGAGGTTCGGGGGCAGGATCAATTGTCGCTTGGGCGCTCAAAATTACTGATCTCGACCCTATCTTGCACGACCTCCTGTTTGAGCGGTTCCTCAATCCTGAACGAGTTTCTATGCCGGATTTTGACGTAGATTTTTGCATGGAAGGCCGCGATCGAGTGATTGACTATGTGGCTGAGCGGTATGGTCGTCAGGCTGTAAGTCAAATCGTAACTTTCGGCTCAATGGGCGCCAAGGCCGTAGTGAGGGACGTAACGCGGGTTCAAGGAAAGCCCTATGGATTAGGAGATAGGCTTGCGAAGTTGATTCCTTTTGAAGTGGGTATGACGCTTGATAAAGCATTCGAAGTAGAGCCCCAAATCCGGGATTTGATTCGCGAAGATCAGGATGTTCGCGAGGTGTGGGAGATGGCCCTGAAGTTAGAGGGGCTGTCGCGGAATAGAGGAAAACATGCTGGTGGTGTGGTAATCGCCCCAGGCAAACTAACTAATTTCACAGCACTTTTATCCGAAGAGGACGGAACAGGGCTCTTAACCCAGCTCGACAAGGATGATGTTGAGGCGGCAGGGCTTGTTAAGTTTGACTTCCTTGGGCTTCGTACACTGACGATTATTGACTGGGCATTGAAACTGATTAATGAGTCTCACGGTGATGCGCCTGTTATCGAACGAATTCCTATGCAGGATACTGAAGTATTTCGGTTACTTTGTCGGGGCGATACAACTGCAGTATTTCAGCTGGAATCTCGGGGGATGAAGGAGCTGATTCGGCGCCTGAAACCAAATTCTTTTGAGGATATCGTGGCCTTGGTAGCGCTTTTTCGACCCGGACCGCTGCAGTCAGGCATGGTTGACGATTTCATTAATCGTAAGCATGGTCGTGCAAACGTCGAATATCTGCATCCAGATCTTGCACCCATTCTAGAAAATACCTACGGCGTTATCTTGTACCAAGAGCAGGTCATGAAGATCGCGCAGGTTTTGGCTAACTATTCGCTTGGTAGCGCCGATTTACTGCGTCGTGCAATGGGTAAGAAAAAACCAGAAGAAATGGAAAAGCAGCGAGCCATTTTTTTAAGTGGGACTGAAAGTCGTGGGATAAATTTGCAGGTTGCGAGTTCCATTTTTGATTTAATGGAGAAGTTTGCAGGCTATGGATTCAATAAGTCCCATTCAGCCGCTTATGCCTTAATTTCTTATCAGACCGCTTATCTGAAGACTCATTATCCCGCTGAATTTATGGCCGCGGTATTATCTTCGGACATGGATAACACGGACAAAGTTGTGCCCCTGATAGAAGAGTGTCGGCGGATGGAATTGACGTTGCGCCCACCGGACGTCAATGCGGGCAACTTTAAATTCTCTGTATCAGAGGGTGAGGTCATCTATGGTTTAGGCGCGATTAAAGGGCTGGGAGAAGGCCCGGTTAATATGCTGGTGGAAACGAGGCAAACAGGCGGGAATTTTATTGACTTGTTTGATTTTTGTTCGCGAGTTGGTACAGGGCGAGTTAACAAGCGAGCAATCGAGGCTCTGGTCAGAGCCGGCGCTTTTGATTCTCTAGGAGTGCCCCGTTGGATTCTAATTCCCTCAATTGAGGATGCCGTTGGTCAGGCCGATCAGAAGGCTCGGAACCAAGCGGCAGGTATTGGTGATTTATTTGGATTAGGAGAAGTAAAGATTGTTGAAAAATCGAGTCCTTACGAGCGTTATCTTAATGTGTCACGCTGGTCTGATTACACGCTGTTGAAGGGTGAAAAAGAAACCCTTGGGCTATATTTAACAGGGCATCCTATTGACTGGTATGCGGACGACCTTAAAGGGTTGGGAGCGACTTCAATTAATGATTTAGTTCGAACCAAGGATGTTGTGCGCGTCGCCGGGTTGGTTGTTGATCTGAGAAGAATCCGCACAAAACGAGGTGATACCCTGACTATTGCAACCCTAGATGATCGAACCGGGCGAATAGACGTGACAGTGTTTTCCGATTTGTATGCGGAGAGTGGTAAACATCTAGCCGGCGATACGCTCGTGGTGATCGAAGGAGAAGTGAGTTTTGATGAGTTCACCAAGGGCTTAAAAATGCGGGCAAGTTGGATAGATGGCCTGGAAAATGCTCGAAAACAGGCGGCTTCAGGCATCAAGCTTTTATTGGATGTTGCCGATGGATCATTTGTCGAAATACTCAAGACCTGCATAAAGCCTTATTTGGGTGGTGAGTGTCCGATAGTAATCGCGTACACTAGTTCGTGTGCTACGGGGGACGTGGTGTTGGGGGAGGCTTATCATGTATACCCGAATGACGCGTTGCTATTGGATTTACATGAACTGCTTGGGACCGAACTAGTCCAGCTTCAATTTGCCACAAGGACATTACAGCGGGCATGAGCCGGGACTATTTAGATTTTGAACAGCCGATTGCGGACCTCGATTTAAAAATCGAAGAGTTAAAGCATCTTTCGACCGAGTCTGGGATTAACATCGCTGAAGAGGTCGTACGACTTCAGTCCAAATCAAAAATACTCACAAAAAAAATATTTTCAGATTTGACTATTTGGCAGAAAGCACAAATGGCTCGCCACCCAAGGCGGCCCTACACCTCTGACTATGTGAGATATTTAATCGATGGATTTGATGAGCTTCATGGTGATCGTTTATTCGGTGATGATCAGGCATTAGTTGGTGGGATCGGAGAATTTCGAGGTCGTCCAGTGATGTTGGTCGGACACGAAAAAGGGCGTACAGTGAAAGAGAAGGTGTTACGAAATTTTGGCATGCCTCGTCCAGAGGGTTATCGCAAAGGTCAACGGCTAATGCAAACAGCTGAGCGCTTTAAGATACCGGTTCTGACCTTTATCGACACGCCTGGAGCTTATCCGGGAATTGATGCCGAAGAACGTGGGCAGAGCGAAGCTATTGCGCGTAGTTTGATGATAATGGCTCGTTTAAAAACTCCGATTATTACTTCGGTAATTGGGGAAGGTGGTTCAGGGGGTGCTCTGGCAATAGGAGTTTGTGATCGGCTGCTGATGCTTGAATTTTCCACTTATTCAGTAATCTCTCCAGAGGGCTGCGCATCGATACTTTGGAAAAGTGCCGCATATTCTGCAGAGGCCGCAGAGGCTATGGGCATCACCGCTGACCGATTATTTTCATTAGGGCTCGTGGATCAGATAGTGCGAGAACCTTTGGGGGGTGGACACCGGCAACCAGAAGAAGTTGCCAAGAGTTTAGGTGATGCGATTGAGAGTCAGCTTGAAGAAGTTGTAGGGCTGGATGAAAATACATTGCTCGCCAATCGTTATAAAAAGTTAATGGCGATCGGTGTCGGCCCTAACTAAGGAGCTGCTCAGCCCTTATTGGCCGAAGCTCGGCGGTCGTTTGCATCTCATGGTTAGCGGAGGTGCGGATTCAATGGCTCTTTTGAGTCTTGCGTGCGAATTCAATCGCACTTTACAAACAAATATTCTGGTTCATCACTGTAATCATGGTGTGGCTAAAGATGCTGTTCTTTGGGCCAACTTTGTTGAGAAAGGGGCTTTTGGGCAACATGTGCAGTATCAACTTCACGAACTTGATCTAGAAAAAGGTCCTTGTTTTGAAGAGCGGGCCCGCAATGCTCGCTATGGGGCAGTCCAGAACTACGTTGAAAGCGGTGATGTGGTTATGACGGCACATCATCTTGATGATCAGCTTGAAACGCTTCTTATTCGACTTTCCCAAGGCTCGGGCTTGGTTGGGCTCTCTGGGATAACGGAGACCCGTACCTTCGGGCTCGGTGTCCTTGTGAGGCCCTTGCTGGCAATACCGAGGAAGCGCCTGTTGTCATTTTTGGTGGATCGTAATATTGAGTTTGTGACAGATCCGTCAAATGCAGATATAAAATACTTGCGTAATCACATTCGCTTAAAGTTGCTTCCTGCCCTATTAAAAGTCGATCCTAATATCTCGTCCTCGCTAATGGCTTTGTCTGCCTGTGCTAAAGATCATGTTCTTAAGGCATTGAAGTCACTAGGGGAAAGATGTCCATCCAGGGGTGTTATTTCTATTCCGATGGCTAAGACCGAGCAATTGATTGGCTGGCAGGTGCGTTTTTTTTGTCAGGCTAATGGCTTTTTTGCGCCTTCAGGAAAACAGGTCATAGAGTTTTCTCGGCAATGTATTGAGGCTAGTGGAGATCGTATGCCGGAGGTATCAATCGAGGCTTCATTCTTCTGTATCAGACGTTGGGATGATCGACTGTATTGGATAGATAATCAGTTGGCTAAGTTAGAGATTCCGAAAGAATTTAAGATTTCGGAGAAACTTGTCGCTCACGATCGCCGAGAGCTAGTCTTGCCAATGGGGATTCTTGTGCTGCAAGCGGGGGCGTGTTCAGAGGAAGTGTCAGTATTTTTTGGCGATTGCCAGCAAAATTTTCGGCTGGGTCCTAAGCGAACATCTAAGAACTTAAAAAAAATAGCCCAGATCTTAAGAATACCGCCTTGGCTCCGAAGAACAACGCCATTTTTAGCGGTGAATGATTGTTTGATTGGATGGGGCGGGCGTGATTTGCGCGATCAAAGACTAATTAATGATTCTTTGCAGTGGCAATGGGAGGCCGTCCCTAGGCAGGGCCATCAATCCTCTGTATCCTAATTTCCCATTCCAGTTACGACATTGATGCCTGATTTAGGCGGTTTATCAAAAGGATTGAAGGTCAACATGAGTCGATTCGTGTTTGTGACCGGCGGGGTGGTCTCTTCGCTCGGTAAAGGAATAGCGGCAGCCTCTTTGGGCGCCATTATTGAAGCCCGTGGGCTTAAAGTGACTATGCTGAAATTGGACCCGTACATCAATGTCGATCCTGGCACGATGAGTCCATTCCAGCATGGTGAGGTATTCGTAACCGATGATGGTGCTGAGACTGATTTGGATCTTGGTCATTACGAGCGTTTCATTCGTACCAGAATGTCGCAGAAAAACAACTTTACAGCAGGAAGAGTTTACGAGGACGTTTTAAGGAAGGAGCGCCGTGGGACTTATCTTGGCGCCACTGTTCAGGTTATCCCGCATATCACTGATGAAATTAAGCAAAAAATATTAGAGGGTGCGGCGGGCTCGGACTTGGCGATTGTTGAAATTGGCGGAACTGTTGGTGATATTGAATCGCTCCCATTTCTTGAGGCGGTTCGGCAGTTACGACAGGAATTAGGTCCAAATCAAACGCTTCTTATGCATTTGACACTGGTTCCCTATATTGCAACTGCGGGCGAAACTAAAACCAAGCCGACTCAGCATTCAGTGAAAGAACTTCGTTCAATCGGCTTGCAGCCGGATGTTCTCATTTGTCGATCCGATCATGATGTTGATCTTCAAAGCCGCCGCAAAATCGCTCTTTTTACCAATGTTGAAGAACGGGCAGTAATTCCATTGAAGGATGCGGACACTATTTATCGAATTCCAATCATGCTGCATGAACAGGGCTTAGATGAACTTGTAATCAGTAAGCTTGATCTTCAGTGTGGCGAGGCTGATTTGTCAGAGTGGATCGGCGTGGTAGATGCACATTTAAATCCGTTGCGCTCGGTCGAAATTGCCATGGTTGGCAAATACATGGATTTACTTGATGCATATAAGTCATTGATTGAGGCATTAATCCATGCAGGAATCAAGACTCGCACTCGGGTGAATTTTCGTTACATAGATGCTGAAGATATTGAAAAGCGAGGCCTTGATCTTCTCGATGGTGTCGATGCGGTACTCGTACCGGGTGGATTTGGCGAGCGGGGTATCGAGGGTAAAATAGCGGCCGTTTGCCACGCAAGGGAGAATAAAATCCCATATTTTGGTATCTGTCTTGGCATGCAAGTGGCGGTGATTGAATTTGCGCGGCACGTTGCTGGATTAGACGGAGCCACATCAAGTGAGTTTGTTTCAGCAGCAGAGCATCCTGTGATTGCTTTGATAACTGAATGGACTCGCACTGATGGTACTCATGAAGTCCGAACGGAAAATGATGATTTGGGAGGTACAATGCGTTTGGGCGCAGAAGATTGCCGTTTGATTGCGGGCTCTAAAGTGGCTGAAATTTATGACACAGACCTAGTTAGGGAACGCCACCGCCATCGCTGGGAATTTAACAATAATTACTTATTGCCTTTGCAGGAATCGGGCCTTGTGATTGGTGGTCGATCGATCGATGGCAACTTGGTTGAAGTGGTCGAAGTTGGTGATCACCCCTGGTTTATAGGGTGCCAATTTCATCCTGAATTCACCTCTACTCCACGGGACGGACATCCGTTGTTCACGAGTTTTATTGAGGCCGCTCATGCCTACTCGAAGACGGGTGCTAAGAAATTGTTATTCTCATGACGGCGTTAATTGAGATTGGTGGGATGCCTTGCAGTAACAAACATCCATTTATGCTCTTTGGCGGAATGAATATTCTTGAGTCTCGGGAAATGGCGTTCGAGATAGCACAGCACTACGTGACTACCTGTCGCAAGCTCAGTATCCCTTATGTGTTTAAAGCAAGCTTTGATAAAGCTAATAGATCCAGTATCAAAAGCTTTCGTGGGCCAGGACTTGAGCAGGGGCTACGGTGGCTTTCTGACATTAAAGAACACTTCAATGTGCCAATTATTACTGATGTTCATACGCCTGAACAGGCAGCCTTAGCAGCCGAAATATGTGATGTGATTCAAATACCGGCTTTCTTATCACGACAAACAGATTTGGTGTTGGAAATAGCGAAGACGGGCGCGGTTATTAATGTAAAAAAAGCCCAGTTTTTGGCACCACAGGAAATGATGCACATAATTCATAAATGTCAGGAGGCGGGTAATGATCGGGTTATCCTCTGTGAACGCGGTTCAAGTTTTGGATACAATAATCTTGTTGTTGATATGCTTGGATTTGGAGTGCTGAAATCAATGAATGTCCCCGTTATTTTTGATGTGACTCACTCATTGCAGAAACCTGGTGGACGACCTGATTCTGCCGATGGGCGGCGGGAGCAGATTGTAGAGCTCGCTCGAGCTGGAATGTCGGTTGGGTTGGCGGGGCTCTTTCTTGAAGCACATCCGGATCCAATGCTTGCAAAATGCGACGGCCCATCTGCTCTAGGACTGAATAAGTTAGAACCGTTTCTTGCTCAGATTAAGAGCATTGACGATCTCGTAAAATCATTTGAACCACTGGAGACCGGCTCGCAATGAGTGCTATTGCTAAAGTAATTGGACGGGAAGTATTGGATTCTCGTGGAAATCCTACGGTTGAAGCAGACGTGATACTAGCATCTGGAGCAATGGGTCGTGCATGTGTGCCGTCTGGTGCGTCAACTGGTTCACGCGAGGCATTAGAGCTCCGCGACCATGATACTGGTCGTTACCTTGGAAAGGGGGTCTTAAAAGCGGTTAATCATATAAACGATGCGATTGCGCGGAATGTGATTGGGCGCGATTCTGCCGATCAGCTTGGCCTAGATGAATTATTGATCTTTGTTGATGGCACCGAAAATAAGTCCTCATTGGGGGCTAATGCAATGCTGGCAGTCTCTCTGGCAAATGCCCGTGCGTCTGCATCAGATCAAGGAATGCAATTATATCAATATATCGCGAATCTTCATGGTAATACGGGGGCTTTAATATTACCGGTGCCTATGATGAATATTTTGAACGGAGGCGAACATGCCGACAATAATGTTGATATTCAAGAGTTCATGATCCAACCAGTATCAGCGACATGCTTTTCAGATGCTTTGCGGATGGGGGCAGAAGTTTTCCATCACTTGAAAAAAGTATTGGCGGCTGAAGGAATGAGCACGGCAGTGGGAGATGAGGGCGGATTTGCTCCAAATCTTCCAAGCAACGAGTCGGCCTTGGTCATGATCGCTGAGTCGGTTGGCAATGCAGGCTATCGATTGGGTGAAGATTTTACATTGGCGCTCGACTGTGCCTCTAGTGAATTTTACATAGATGGTCATTACAACCTATCAGGTGAGGGTCGAGTATTTGATGCAGTTGGTTTTGCAGATTATCTTGCCAATCTTTGTGATCACCACTCAATCGTATCGATTGAGGATGGAATGGATGAGAGTGACTGGAGTGGCTGGGCTTATTTAACGAAAAAACTTGGATCTCGTTGCCAGCTGGTAGGAGATGATTTATTTGTTACCAATACGTCTATTCTTCGCCGCGGTATTGACGAGGGTGTAGGTAATTCCATTTTGATTAAGTTTAACCAAATTGGCACTTTGTCGGAAACTCTTGACGCCATAGCGATGGCCCAGAAAGCTGGTTACGGGGTGGTAATCTCTCACCGCTCTGGAGAGACTGAGGATACAACTATTGCTGACTTGGCTGTCGGCACGTCAGCGGGTCAAATCAAAACTGGATCTCTATGTCGCTCGGATCGCGTTGCTAAATACAATCGGTTATTGCGTATCGAAGAAGAGCTTGGGTCGAAGGCTACTTACGCTGGCCGACGAGCGATTTTTGGTCAGTCATGACTGCTCGGATCGTTCTCACGCTGTTGGTTGTTTTATTAGGCCTTTCTCAGTACCAGTTATGGTTTGGAACTACATCGATATCTGAGTTGCAGCGGTTGACTGATGAGTTCGATAGACAGTCGGCAGAGAATGAGCGCTTGGCCTCTCGTAATGAGGAATTAATGCAAGAAGTCATTGCCTTGAAGACTGACCCTGAGGCCATCGAGGAGTTACTGAGGTCGCGTTTTGGTTATGTCAAAGAAGGTGAGATATTTGTGCGATTAATACCTGATAGAGGCACACCCGATTGATTGAGAGGTTTTGGGCGGTTATCCCTGGCGGTGGACATGGGCGTCGGTTTGAAAGTCCTATCCCCAAGCAGTATTCGAACTTGGCGGGTAGTGCCGTGCTAGATCATGTGCTGGAGTGTTTTTTGAAAATGAATGAGTTTGAAGCGGTGGTAGTCGCGATTCATAAAGAAGACCAGCGATTTACGGGGTTGCATCATGCTCATGATTCTAGAGTGTTTGCTGTTACTGGCGGTTCAGAACGGGCAGATAGTGTTTTGGCGGGGTTGCAATGGTTGAATGCAAATGGTGCTGATCACAATGATTGGGTATTTGTACATGATGCGGCTCGGCCTTTAGTCAGCGAATCTGAGCTCTCGGCGCTCATGAGTGCATTGGAGCAGCCCGAGTGCCCTGGTGTTGTTTTGGCTGTGCCTGTCGCTGATACCCTGAAACTAGTCAATAAGGTTGATGCGCGTGCGGAAATACCCATAACCTGTGTTGGGGAGACCTTGGATCGATCACAATTGTGGCATGCGATGACGCCTCAGGTATTTCGTCTGGGCGCGTTACGAAGTGCCTTGACAGTTGCTTCAGATCGGGGATTTGCAGTAACAGATGATTCCCAAGCGATGGAGTCAGTAGGTGTGTTTCCTTGGTTAGTTCGAGGGCGTCGGTCCAACATTAAGCTTACCTATTCGGAAGATAGTGAGCTGATCGAGGCAATACTCTTGGCTAGAAGAACGGCAGTTGTATGATTCGAATTGGACAAGGGTTTGATATTCACAGACTTGAGGGCGGTGACGGGATCACCCTTGGTGGTCTATGGATTCCATGTGGTCATCGAGTCTTGGCCCATTCGGATGGTGATGTGGTCTTACATGCGTTAATGGATGCGATGCTGGGAAGCCTCGCTCTGGGAGATATCGGACACTTTTTTCCTGACACAGATCCCCAGTATAAAGGGGCTGACTCGGCCGATTTAACCCGATATGTTGTGAAAAAGTGCCTCAATCAGGGATATAGTCTGTCTAATCTTGATCTCACTATTTTATGTGAACGCCCGAAGATTGGGCCAGTGCGTGAGGCAATGCGTCGGTGTGTTGCTGATGTGTTGGAATTACCCTTGGATCGAGTATCCATAAAGGCTTCAACGATGGAGAAAATTGGTTCGATTGGACGGGAAGACAGCATAGCTGTGATGGCCTCATGCTTGATGCGGGCACATTGAGAGGCATGGTATTCGGTGACTGCTCGATTGCCTTGAATGATCTGCCATCGTGGCATGGCGTCTCCTGTTTTTCTGGCACATATCGGGAAGGTTTAGAGGCCTTTCAGGTGTTTGAGGATTTAGGTTACATGCCTGACGGCACGGGTACGCACACTTGGGTTTTAATTGAGAAGCGAGGTATCTCGACTGATCAGGCTGCGGAAAGGCTTGCTGCGTGTGCCGCAGTTGCTCAGAAAGATGTTGGCTATGCCGGAAAAAAGGATACTGTGGCTGTTGTTAGGCAATGGATGAGTGTCTTAACTAAATCCATGTTGTCTGTAGGCACCATTGATAAGTGCTGCTCGATTGTCAGCGTGACGCGCAACTCGCGAAAACTAAAAGTTGGTCAGTTAGCGGGTAACCGTTTTCGTTTGAGGCTATCAGGACAGGCATCAGATATTTTTGAAGTACGTATGGCCTGCATTGCTGATCAAGGGTTTCCTAATTACTTTGGTCTCCAACGCTTTGGACGCAAAGGGCAGAATTTAGATGCTGCTAAGCGTTTAGCTGTGCGTGATCCAAGAGGGAAGCGAAGATTGCATCCAAAAGACGCTATGGCGGCGTCTGCGGCTCGTTCGGCGGGCTTTAATGCAATCGTGGCTGATCGCATTGTGCGCGGTGCTCTATTGGATGCGGGAGTGGATGATGCAGTCATTCTGACTGGGCGAGGCAGCCATTTCCAGATTCGTGCTGATGAACTAGCCTCAGTAACGACTCGGATTGGTGTTGGTGAGTTAAGCCCAACAGCGCCATTAATGGGGTCTTGCTCAAAAACCGGGGAACGACAAGCGGAGATAGAGAGTCGGGTATTGGAACAGGATCCTCTTTTGTATCGCTGGCTGAGTGGGATCTTTCGAGAGGAGGAAAGGCGTAGTGTGCGCGTGGTTCCAAAAGAGTTGGAGTGGTCTCGATCCGGTACTACACTTGAATTGAGCTTTTGGTTGCCGCGAGGCAGTTTTGCGACAGCTTTGTTACATGAAATTGGTCAATTGACGGAGTCTAATGAGCGGACTATTGCATGAGCGTGGTCAGAGTCGACTGGTTGAAACGCTAGGCGATTTGGGAATCAACGACGTATTTGTTCTCGATGCTTTCCGAAGGGTCCCGCGGCATTTTTTCGTTGATCCCGCAGTCGCTGACTCTGCGTATGCCGATGTGACTTTGCCGCTCGGATTCCAGCAAACTCTCTCTCAGCCATCAGTTGTTGCACGGATGCTTGAGTTAGTGCGTGGCAGTCATGATCTTGGTCGAGTACTTGAAATAGGCGCCGGTTCTGGATTTCAAACTGCGCTACTGGCGCACTTGGCGCTGCAGGTATTTGCAATTGAGCGGATTGCATCTTTAGCGACTCAAGCACGAAAACGTTTGGATCGGCTCGGTCTTGAAAATGCTTTGATTCATCATGGCGATGGGTTGTTGGGTTGGCCTGAGTTTGCTCCCTTCGATGCCATTATCATGGCAGCGTGTCCGGAAACTGTGCCACAGGTATTATTCGATCAACTGGCGGAGGGAGGTAGATTAATAGCACCAGTTGGTCTCGGTAAAAACCAGCGATTGATTCTTTTCGTGCGTCGGGAAAATGGTATCGAAGAGACCGCGCTAGATGTTGCCTTTTTTGTCCCGGCTTTGGCAGGGTTGGGATGACCTTTATCGGAATTTTGGCCCGTGGGCTGGCGATGGGTGCTGCTGATTCTGTGCCCGGTGTATCTGGCGGTACCGTAGCCTTTTTAACTGGCATTTATGGTCGTTGGCTTAATGTGCTTACCTCGGTTCGTCCCGAACTTTGGGCTGTGTTTCGTAGCGGCGGAATAAGAGGCCTTTGGCATCGACTGGATGGCGAATTTTTGTTACCGCTCTTGGCTGGTATTCTGGTGTCCCTTGTGACGCTTTCGCACTTGATTAAGAACTGGCTTGAGGTCGTTCCTGATCGGGTGTGGGGATTTTTCTTTGGTCTCGTAATTGCTATGGGTCTTGCTCTGGTCAGGGATCTTAAAGGTAAGGCAGCTAAGCGTGATTGGGCTTTTTTTGTGCTTGGTTGCCTTGCAGCGATGGTCCTTGGAATGCAGACGCCGCAATCGGTAATACCATCTCTTTGGATCTGGCCTTTGGCTGGGGCGATGGCCTTGTCTGCGATGCTACTTCCTGGGATTTCTGGAAGTTTTTTATTACTACTAACAGGCCTATATCCTGCTCTACTTAGTGCAGTTAGTGAATTCAATCTAACGATTTTGGGTTTATTTTTGGTTGGAGGTGTCTTCGGTCTGCTAGCGATGGCTCATGCACTAAAACTTTTTTTAGAGCGGTACGAGACCCCTGTGCTTTGTCTTTTGACTGGTGTGGTGTTTGGAGCCCTGGTTCGGGTTTGGCCCTGGCAGGCTGCTGCTGAGGGCAAATTTCGGTTATATCTACCCTCCCCGGACGATGCGTTGATTCCTTTAGGGTGTGCAATTATAGGATTTTTCGGAGGGTATATTACAATGCATTTTGCTGGAAATAAGGTAGGTGCCAATATTTCATGAGATATGGCTTGGTCATCTTGCTCGGCTTTTTGGTAGCGTGCGGCGCGCCCTACAAAGCGCCAACGCATAACCTGGGGAAGCCACTTAAAGAGGTGACTGCTGAAATAATAACTGTTGATGCGGAATCTCTCGAAGCTTCCGATCCTGGCGCTCGATACGTGGTACGAGCAGGCGATACATTGTTTTCTATTGCATGGCGTTTTGATCAAGATCCAGACGTTTTACAAAGACGTAATCGATTGTCGACGGACTTAATTCGTCCTGGTCAAATACTAGAGCTTAAGGGGTCAATTCCACTCATTTCTGAGTCAGTAGCAGCAGTAATTCCGAAAAAAATTAAGGCGATAATTGAGATTGTCGAGCCAATTCGTTCCCCTTTGCGTGCCGAGCCGAAGCCGAAGCCGAAGCCGAAGCCGAAGCCGAAGCCGAAGCCGAAGCCTGAGAATAAGTATAAATCCAATCAAATTTCACTTGCATTTACGGGCTGGGAATGGCCTGTAAATGGACCAATTATTGAGGTTTACTCAACCAAGTCTAAATCCAGTCGGTCGATAAAGTTTGGTGGGCAGATAGGTCTGCCAGTCAAGGCGGCGGCGAGTGGGCGAGTCGTTTACGCGGGAGACGGATTGGTGGGATTTGGGAACTTAGTAATTATTAGTCACGAGAATAAGTTCTTAAGTGCTTACGGGCACAATCAATCGCTTTTAGTAAAAGTCGGTGATTCGGTTAAGATGGGAGAGGAAATAGCAACTATGGGCCAAACGGGTACGAATCGGATTAAGCTGCACTTTGAAATCCGAAAGGAAGGAAGTCCTGTTAATCCACTAGGGTTGTTGCCAAAAAAGCGTTAATTTTTCTTTTGAAATAATATTTTAGTATCGTTCGATTGTGAGGTGTCGATTTTAATCTGAATAATTTACTTGTTGTAATTGGGTAAAATTACGTCGTACTCCTTCACACTAAACTTTGCGAATGGATTCGACTCTTTATCGATCAATTCCGGTCAATATAGTCAATTTTATTGGCTACGCCGTCCCATTCGTCGGCATCGGGGAGTGGGTCTCTTTTTTCCGTTATATTCGGCCAGACTCTGGATAATTCATCATTGATCTCGAGGAAAACTTTTTGAGCCGCTGGCAACTCGTCTTCAGATAGAATGGCTTCTGCTGGACATTCTGGTTCACATAGGGCGCAATCAATGCACTCATCTGGATTGATGACAAGAAAATTAGGCCCTTCGTAAAAACAATCTACCGGACAAACTTCGACGCAGTCCGTGTATTTGCAGCGAATACAGTTGTCAGTAACAACAAATGTCATTGATTTCTCCTATGTAGGCGCGGCATTTTATGCGCTTATTCATTAATCACCAAGTGAGTCGCGAGCTTTTTTGACTATGATTTCCAGTGATGCCCAAGCCTCGCGAGGCGAAAGGTCCTCCAAGTCTAGATTAGCTAACTGCTTAATTAGGGGATCTACAGGCACCTGGAATAATTCATTTTGTGCCGCCCTTCCGGTATTGACACTTACCGATTGAGATTCTAATTCCGCTAAATAAGTTGCCGCCCGGCCGATAACAGCTTCGGGTACCCCTGCCCGTCGGGCTACATGTAGTCCATAGGATTGGGATGTATGCCCCGGAACCACTTGGTGTAAAAAGACAATTTGATCCCCTTGAATGTGGGCCGTTAAGTGCACATTGTATGCCGTGGATTCAGTCTCTGGTAACCGCGTTAATTCAAAATAATGAGTCGCAAATAAAGTAAGTGCTCCCCGTTGGGCGAGAGTTTCTGCGGTGGACCAGGCCAGAGAAAGTCCGTCAAAGGTACTGGTTCCGCGCCCAACTTCGTCCATGAGCACCAGTGAGGATTTTGTTGCTTGTGATAAAATCGCGGCCGTTTCTGTCATTTCAACCATAAACGTTGATCGGCCGCCGGCTAAATCATCGGTTGCACCAATGCGGGTGAAAATACGGTCGATTTGCCCAATCTGAGCTGATATTGCTGGAACAAAGCTACCCATCCTGGCCAGTAGCGTGATTATTGCTGTTTGTCTCATAAAGGTGGACTTCCCACCCATATTGGGGCCTGTAATTAAAGCCAGAGAGCGGTCTCCCGTTAGTTCAGTATCGTTTGGTACAAAGGGGTCGGTGTTCGCTTTCTCAATTACTGGGTGGCGACCGGCTTCGATTTTAATCATTTGGCTATCGGTAAGCTCTGGGCGTACCCATTGATACTTTAAAGCCACAACAGCCAGCGAGTAGAGGGCGTCAAGTTGTGCCAGTTGACAGGCTAGTTTTTTAAGCTCAATAATCGACTCGAAGAGAGTTTCAAATAGACTGTCATATACGTTGCGTTCGCGAAGTAGCGCTTTGCTTTGTGCTGATAAGGCTTGGTCTTCAAAGGTTTTAAGCTGCGGAGTAGTAAATCGCTCTACATTCTTTAACGTCTGCCGCCTTTGGAAATGATCAGGTGCAGTTTGGGCTGCAAGCTGTGCTTTTGAAATCTCAAAGTAGTAGCCATGGACTCGGTTGTAGCCAAGTTTCAGACCATTGATTTTGGACGCACTTCGCTCATCCTCTTCCATTTTTGCAAGAACGTCCGAAGCGTCTCTTGAGAAAAATTTTAGTTGGTCAAGTTCTGTATCAAATCCGGTTCGGATCACACCGCCAGTCTGAAGTGTAACTGCTGGTTCATCGTCTAGAGCAGATTTCAAAAATTCATACAGGCTATGCAGGGGGTTTAGAGTTTGCTCTTGGTTGCGAATCCAGGTGGCGGTTGCTGATGCAAGAAGGACTTTTAGAGGAGGAATCTCACCAAGACTGTCACGCAGCCTTGAGAGATCACGAGGGCGCGCAGATTTTAGACCAATACGGGCGATGACTCTCTCCAGGTCGCCAATCTGTCGGAGGTGAGTCTTTAGTGCCTGCGTTAAGCCTGACGAAGTTAACGCATCAATTCCTGAGTGGCGCTCGGCTGGAATCCGATTGTTTTTTAGGGGACTGGTAATCCAACGGGCCAGTTCGCGACTCCCCATTGCCGTGGCGGCTTCGTCGAGAACCCACAGCAGAGAGTGTTTTCTCTCTCCTCGCAATGTGGTGATTAATTCGAGATTGTTTTGCGTCGTTTGATCAAGAATCAGCCGATCTTGGGTATCCACTAATTGTGGTCGTTCAAGATGCTTCATTTCGGTGCGCTGAGTATCGTGTAAGTAGGTGAGCAGTGCAGCCAATGCGTGACGAGTCTCAGCGGATACATCTGCGAGACCAAGACCATGAAAATCGCTTACTTGGTAAGCGCGTTCCAACTCTCGACCTAGTTGATCTTCTGTGAAGTGCCACGCAGGAGTCTCTACAAAGCGGGCTTTATCATAAAGTGAATCTGATTTGAGACTTAGATATTCTTGGGGTTGCATGGCTGTAAATAGCGCATCCAAGCCCTCGCGGGTTAATTGATCGTGGAGGTGAATTTGCCCGCGGCTGACGGAACCAAATACAGCAGAATAGGTTAACCCATTCCTCGATAATGCGGCAACCCAGAGCTCTTTTCCTGAGTCAATAAAGGCATCGTCAGTTACAGTGCCGGGTGTAAGTATTCGCGTCACTTTACGAGCGACCGGGCCTTTTTGTTCTCCAGGAATACCTACTTGTTCACAAATCACAACGGCATGACCGGCGTTGAGAAGACGGGTTTGATAATTTTCGGCAGCATGGTGGGGAATCCCTGCCATGGGGATGGGATCCCCGGCTGATTGGCCTCTGGTGGTGAGCGTGATATCTAAAACCTCAGAAGCAATCTTTGCATCATTAAAGAACATTTCATAGAAGTCACCCATACGATAAAATATTAGTGAATTCGGGTGCTGCGCCTTGATGCCAAGGTATTGTTGCATCATGGGAGTGTGTTCAGAAAGTGGGGCTTTTGTCTTCATCGTGGCATTCTAAAGAAAAGTGGCGGACTATCACTATGAACTTAGAGATTTTTGATCGGATTCAGCAAGTCGCTTGTCAACTGAATGTGCGTGGACAGAGCTTGTCGGTTGCCGAAAGCTGCACTGGGGGCTTGTTAGGCGCTAATTTAACGGATTTGGCAGGCGCGTCTTCATATTTCAAGGGAGGTGTTTTGGCGTACGCTAATCCTGTAAAAATAGAGGTTCTTGGAGTTTCACGGGAATCATTGGCGTCCTACGGCGCTGTCAGCGAAGAAGTTGCCTCTGAGATGGCCCTGGGAGTTCGAAATCTAATAGGATCTGATTGGGCGCTATCGACGACTGGGGTAGCAGGCCCTGGCGGCGGAACAGCCGACAAGCCTGTAGGAACGGTCTGGATTGGCTTGGCTGATTGCCGGGGTGCTTTTAGTCGAAAGCTGGAGCTTTCGGGGGTTCGTCGTGCTGTGCGTTACGAGACGGTAATAGCCGCGCTAGAAATATTGCTCGAAAAACTGGTTGAGCGGAGTGTTGATCTTTAAATTGAAGTCGATTGCCCACATTTTCCTTTCATTGGTTCAGGGATACACCCAGGGCCGTTATACTTCCGGGTTGTTGATTCGATTTGGTTGAGGTAAACCCATGCCAATTTATGAATATCAGTGCGGTGCTTGCGGCGATTTGGTCGAGGCATTGCAAAAATTATCGGATGCACCTTTAGTTGATTGCACTCAGTGCGGGCAACCTGAGTTGAAAAAACGGATCAGTGCATCCGGCTTTAGGCTTACCGGTGGTGGCTGGTATGAGACAGATTTTAAGACGGGTGAGAAAAAGAAAAATTTAGCTGGTGAACCCAAAAAGCCGGCAACTGATGCGGCAGATTCTAAGCCGGCAGTCAGCACAAAAAAAACCGATTCGGCCGCTTAGGTCACTACAGAGAAGGAATTAATATCGATGCGGACCCACTATTGCGGCCAGCTTAACGCACAGCAGATTGATGAAACCGTGACCGTCACTGGCTGGGTTCATCGGCGTCGTGATCACGGTGGGGTGATCTTTTTAGATCTTCGCGACCGTGATGGCATTTTGCAGGTGGTAGTGGATCCGGACACTGAAAAAGCGTTTGCCACAGCCGATCGTGCCCGGACTGAGTGGGTAATGCAGATTACTGGACTGATACGTGCTCGACCGGAGGGCACTGTGAATGCTGAAATGACTACTGGTGAAGTCGAATTACTTGGCCGTGAGGTTGTTGTGCTGAATACCTCAGATACGCCGCCATTTCAGCTCGATGAGCATGCTAAAGTGGGCGAGGAAGTTCGTTTAAAGTATCGTTATCTGGATTTGCGGCGCCCTGAAATGCTCGGCAATTTGATGCTGCGTTCGCGGGTCACTACGTTTGTGCGTAATTTTCTTGCGAAAAATGGTTTTGTAGATACAGAGACACCGATCTTGACGCGGGCTACTCCTGAGGGTGCTCGTGATTATTTAGTCCCGTCCCGCGTTCACAAGGGCGAATTTTTTGCTCTCCCGCAGTCGCCGCAATTATTCAAGCAATTGCTTATGGTGGCCGGTCTGGATCGGTATTTTCAGATTGCTAAGTGCTTCCGGGATGAGGATCTGCGCGCAGATCGCCAGCCAGAATTCACGCAGATAGATCTTGAAATGTCCTTTGTAGATGAGAATCAGGTGATGGATTTAACCGAGTCGATGATCTGTGAATTATTTCAATCAGAGCTTTCAGTGGATTTGGGAGAGTTTCCAAGAATGTCATATGCCGAGGCTATGGCACGTTTTGGTAGTGATAAACCTGATCTACGTATTCCTATGGAGCTCGTGGACATAAAGGATCTGATGCGGTCGGTCGAATTCAAGGTCTTCAAAGAACCTGCTAACGATCCTAGTGGCCGGGTAACCGTCTTGAAGATTCCAGGTGGTGCATCGATCTCAAGGAAAGAGATCGATGATTATACTAAGTTTGTCAGTCTTTACGGCGCCAAAGGCCTGGCTTGGGTGAAGGTAAATGATCTGGTTAGTGGTATTGAGGGACTTCAGAGTCCGATTCTGAAATTCATTCCAGATGATATTGTGAAGAAGTTAATTGCACGTGTGGATGCTAAAGATGGAGATATTTTGTTTTTCGGGGCTGATTCTGCTCGGGTTGTAAGCGATGCATTGGGTGCTCTCAGAGTGAAGCTGGGCCATGATCTGAATTTATTGACTCGAGAGTGGGCTCCCCTATGGGTTGTTGATTTCCCTATGTTTGAAGATGCGGGGCAGGGTCAGTTGACGGCATTACACCATCCGTTTACGGCTCCAACGCTGGACGGTCAAGCCCTCAGGTCATCGCCTTTGGCAGCGCTTTCTAGAGCTTATGATATGGTCTTAAATGGAACTGAACTTGGTGGCGGATCTATTCGAATTCATGACCAGGAGACGCAGGAAGCTGTTTTTGATGTTTTAAATATCACGCCGGAAGAGCAACGCGAAAAATTTGGTTTCTTATTGGACGCTCTGCGTTACGGGGCGCCGCCGCACGGTGGGCTGGCCTTTGGTTTGGACCGGTTGGTAATGTTGATGCTGGGTGCGACTTCGATTCGCGATGTAATCGCCTTCCCGAAAACGCAGTCTGCCACTTGCTTGTTGACAGATGCGCCGGGAGAGGTGAGTCAGGAGCAGTTGAAAGAAGCTGGCGTCAGGATTAGTAAGGAAAAAGTGGAGCTGATGTAATGGCGGGTCATTCCAAGTGGGCCAACATCAAACATAAAAAAGCAGCTCAAGATGCGAAGCGTGGAAAGGTTTTTACTAAATTAATTCGTGAGATTACGGTGGCCTCTAAATTAGGTGGGGGTGAAGTGGCTGACAATCCGCGATTGCGTGCTGCGGTGGACAAAGCGTTGTCGGCGAATATGACTAAGGATACGATCCAGAGAGCTATTGATCGCGGAGCTGGTGGCGGTGATAACGATAATGTCGAAGAGCTCGTATACGAGGGCTATGGGGCTGGTGGTGTGGCTGTTTTAGTTGAAGTGATGACCGATAATAAAAATCGAACTGTTGCTGAGGTCCGTCATGCTTTCAATAAGTGCGGTGGCAATCTTGGGACCGATGGTTCGGTGGCCTATCTTTTCACTAAGCGTGGTCAAATTTTGATTGAATCAGGCGATGAGAATTTGATCATGGAAGTGGCATTGGAAGCGGGTGCAGAAGACGTGATTGCGCAAGACGATGGCTCATTCGACGTGGCGACCTCCCAGAATGATGTTGTTGAGATCAAGGATTTATTGGTGTCGGCTGGTGTCGACGTCAGTACAGCAGAAGTGGCTCTCGTGCCTTTAACAATAGCTGATTTAGATGTTGAGACTGCACCGGAACTAATGAAGCTGATCGATATGTTAGAGGACTTAGACGACGTGCAAAATGTTTATACGAACGCTGAATTTACAGATGAGTTGCTCGAGTTACTCGACTGATGCGCCGAATTCTTGGTATTGACCCCGGCTCAATCAAAACTGGCTGGGGTGTGATTGAAATCGAGGAGTCTCGGGTTTCGTATATAGATTCAGGCATTCTTCAATTGGGTGATGGCACGATGGTACAGCGATTAGTTGTTTTATATGAAGGTCTTCAGAACGTTATTCGCCAGTATCAGCCGACTGAAGCGGCGATTGAAGAGGTGTTCTTGGCGAAGAATTTTCAGTCCGCATTGAAACTGGGTCAAGCTCGCGGTGTTGCTATGTTGTCGGCCGGCCAAGCCGCTATTCTGACCAGAGAGTTTGCTGCTAAAACTGTAAAGCAGGCAGTGTGCGGTCAGGGTCAGGCTGGTAAATCACAGATGCAATCGATGGTTATTAAACTGTTGGGCTTGGTCGAAAATCCGGGCGAAGATGCGGCCGATGCCCTGGGTATAGCGCTGTGCGCGGCGTACACTAAAGATGGTGTTCTGGCGGAAGCGCGTTTTCGGCTATCTAGTCGATCTCGTGGTCGCGGTCGTGCACGCTGGCGGTTGGGCGAGGATCAGTCATGATTGGACGAATCACCGGTATCGTTCTTGGTATTGAGCAGCAGCAGGTGGTAATTGATGTACAAGGCATCGGTTACGAGCTTGAGTGTCCGATCAGTACGTTGTGTGAGTTACCCCCTAAGGGCGAAATAGTCACTTTATTTAGTCATTTTGTAGTCCGAGAAGATGCGCAGTTACTGTATGGGTTTTTGCGCTCAGAAGACCGAGAGTGTTTCCGAATTTTGATTAAGATTTCCGGAGTTGGGCCAAAATTGGCGGTGGGTATTTTGTCTGGTCTGTCAGGGGGTGAGCTTGCCCAAGCGATCGAGGGGGGAGACCTGTCAACTCTGACTCGGTTGCCTGGCGTCGGAAAAAAGACAGCCGAACGTCTTGTTGTAGAATTGAGAGGCAGGCTCTCTTTAAATGGACTGCCGTTGGCAGCGAAGGAGGCTTCAGCTTCAGACGAGGCGGTTTTGGGTCTGGTTAGTTTGGGTTACAAAGAGTCTGAAGCGCGAAAAGTTATTGATGGGTTGTCTGCGGACACAGTCAAAACTCCCGAGGCTCTGATTAGGGCGAGCCTTAAAGTGATGATGGGAAGCGGGTGAGCGAGCGTTTGGTGGAAGGTGTTGTGTTGCCCGAGGATGTGAGAATTGATCGCGCGGTCCGGCCCAAGAGTCTCCAAGAGTATGAGGGGCAGCCTAAAGTTCGTAATCAGATGCAGTTGTTCGTTGAAGCGGCTCGTGGTCGCGTTGAGCCACTTGACCATACTTTGATATTTGGACCCCCAGGACTTGGCAAAACCACATTGGCTAATATTATTGCCCACGAAATGGGTGCATCTATGAAAGCCACATCAGGGCCAGTGCTCGAGCGGGCCGGGGACTTGGCCGCTATTCTGACTAATCTGGAAACCGGTGATGTGCTCTTTATTGATGAGATTCACCGACTGTCTGCAACAGTGGAGGAAGTTTTATATCCAGCAATGGAGGATTATCAGTTAGACATCATGATTGGTGAGGGCCCTGCGGCTCGCTCAATTAAACTTGACTTGCCTCCATTTACACTCGTTGGAGCGACAACTCGCGCCGGATTACTGACTAGTCCACTTAGGGATCGATTTGGGATCGTTCAGCGTTTGGAATTTTATTCGGTGGCTGATCTGACTAATATTGTGGTGAGATCAGCACGCTTGTTGGGAGTGGATACCGAAATTGAGGGAGCTTCAGAAATTGCAAAGCGAGCGCGTGGTACTCCGAGAATCGCGAACCGTTTATTACGGCGGGTTCGCGATTTTGCAGAAGTTAGAGCCGATGGAATTATTACCAAGGCAGTTGCTGATGCCGCTTTGAATCTTTTAAATGTTGATGTCCGCGGCTTTGATCAAATGGATCGCAAGTTGCTCTCGGTTTTAGCCAATCAATTCAGTGGAGGTCCAGTGGGGATTGAGTCACTTGCGACGTCACTGAGCGAAGAGCGAGGTACTCTTGAAGAAGTGATTGAGCCTTACTTGATTCAACAGGGTTACCTTCAAAGGACACCTCGCGGTCGAATTCTGACATCTGCAGGTTATGATGCAGTTGGATTTGCAGAGAATGATGACGATTCATTTCGGGACCATTGATGGCGTTTCAGATTCCAATTCGCGTGTACATAGAAGATACAGATGCTGGAGGCATCGTATTTTATGCGAATTACCTGAAATTTTTTGAGAGGGCCCGGACTGATTTTTTGCGGTCGCTGGGCATTGCGCAGTCGGTGACAATCGCAGAAAATCTTATTTTTGTGGTGAGGCGAGCTGAGATTGAATATTGCGCTCCGGCCCGTCTAGATGATCTCTTAAATGTGAGTTGTCGCCTGACGGAATTTAGGCGGACTCGGATTGGGTTCACTCAAGAGGCCATTCGTGAGGATACAGGGGAAATTTTGGTGAAGGCAGAGGTGGAAGTTGTTTGCGTCAGAATGGATACTTTAAAACCGAAGATGATGCCTAAGGGGATTGTTTCGGAACTAGAAAAAAATATTGAGGGCCAAAATGTCTGAAGAACTTTCTATATTAGCCCTCGTGCTGAGCGCGGGACCTGTCGTTCAACTGGTGATGGTGACATTGTTACTTGCGTCCATTTTTTCGTGGGTCGTGATTTTTCAGAGAGCTCGAGTGCTCTCTAGGGCGCAGAAGCATGCACGGATTTTCGAAGATACTTTCTGGAGTGGTGCTGAACTGGTCTCTTTGTACAAGCAGGTGGCTAATGCCCCAAATGTAATAGGTTTAGAGGCTGTTTTTCGAGCTGGTTTTCAAGAGTTTACACGGTTACGTCAAGATGTCCGCTCAGACCCAGATGCTGTGATGGAGGGGGTTCACAGGTCGATGCGTGTCGCTCGTGCCCGGGAAGAAGAGCGGCTAGATACAAATCTACCTTTTCTAGCAACTGTTGGCTCGATCAGTCCTTATATTGGTTTATTTGGAACGGTTTGGGGGATCATGAATTCATTTCGCGGATTGGCCGCGGTTAAACAGGCTACACTTGCGACAGTGGCGCCCGGTATTTCCGAAGCCTTAGTGGCTACCGCGATTGGTTTGTTTGCAGCCATTCCCGCCGTGATCGCATATAATCGTTTCACGACAAAAGTTGATAGCTTGGCAGTGAAGTACGAAAATTTTGCTGATGAATTTTCAGCCATACTGCACCGTAGAGTGCATCATCGGAGCGAGTGATGGCTCGCCGTTCTCGTCGCCAGCGTGGTCGTCTTGTCGCTGAAATCAATGTTGTTCCATACATTGATGTGATGTTAGTTTTATTAGTGATATTTATGGTCACAGCACCCATGCTAACGCCGGGTGTGCCGATTGATTTACCTCAAGCTTCCACTGAGCCTCTTCCGGTAGACTCCGACAGCGAACCTTTGGTTGTTTCGATGAATAATGAGGGTGAATTATTTATGAATCTGGGTGGCGATGTTGAAACACCCGTCACGCTCGGGACGATTAAAGATCGGGTTATGAAAGTTTTGGCGGCAAAGCCTCGTACTCCAGTTCAGTTAAGAGGTGATATGACCCTCAACTATGGCGCTGTTATGGAAGTGATGAGCGCTCTTCAAGAGGTGGGCGTAACTTCCATTGGTCTGGTGGCGGAGACCCCCTGATGGATCGGCGGGGCGAGAATCTCGTTCGTCCCTGTGTGCTAGCCTTGGGCCTGCATGTGATTGTCGTTTCTTCTTTTTTTATTGCAGTGTCGCCTGAAGCCAAAACAATCATTCCGCCTCAGGTGATTGTTATGCAGGCAACTGAATTGACGTTCGCACCATCAGAAGCTGCAATATCTCGAGCTAAAAAACAGGAAGAAGAAACTGATCAGAAGCTTCGCGACTTAGAAGTGGCGAAGCAGCTTGCCAAGGAATTAGAACGAAAAAAATTAGAGGATAAAAAGCGTCAAGACGTGGAGCTTAAAAAGAAGGCTGAGACGGAGCGGCTTGCCAAAGAATTAGAACAAAAAAAATTAGAGGATAAAAAGCAGGCCAAGGCGGAGGCTAAGTCCAAGGC
>TARA_B110000305_G_scaffold34507_1_pt1 | contig 57163 bp, 48 predicted proteins | sample TARA_B110000305 | Tara Oceans TARA_B110000305 (sample SAMEA4397930) | marine metagenome | biome: Polar Biome; feature: [SRF] surface water layer (ENVO:00010504); material: water (ENVO:00002006), including particulate matter (ENVO:01000060) such as... | depth 5 m | reverse complement strand
TAAAAAGCAATTAGTTTCTGAATATTTTATCATTCTTCGAGACTCTCCAACAATGGATGAACCATTTGAAGGTTTTAATATTAGTAAGAAAGGGATTTTGGATGTTAATTTTAGATTTTGGCATAGTGCTGGAAGTTGGTTTATGTCGAATCACAAGTATCGATTCCGCTTTCAAAATAATGAGTTTGCATTAATCGGTTATGATTCAAGTGAGGCACACAGAGCAAGTGGAGAAACAACGGATTATAGTGTCAATTTCTTAACGAGAAAAATAAAAATAACGAAAGGGAATTTTTCAAATAATGAACCAGAATCTATAGAACGGAAAGAATTTTATCTCGAAAAGCTATTGACTATAAAGTCGATTAAGAAACCTTTTAAATTAGAATTTGAAGGAATATATTTGTAAAAAGCGAGCTTTTAATAAAGGATATGAAGCATGGTTCTAACCAATCTAGCCGTTCCTGTGTTTCATAGACGGAAGGTTATATTTGGTGATCTTCGACTAAAACCGTTTCTTTTTCCAACTGTCAATATTAGATGATAATCCAATGTAATGGTTTTGACCTGCTTTTGAAACAATTAATACGCCATAGTCAATTTTAATTTTCTTTAAAATCAATCCGATGCCAAAAGAAAATCCAGATAACCCTGGTCTGTCGAGTAATTTCATTTGTTCTCTTCTTAAATAATCGAAGCCTGTTCTAAACTGAATGTTCTTAGAGGCTAATAATTCAAGAGAATAAGAAAAGTGACTGGCTAGAGTTTTGCCTATTCCTGGTCGAGGTATCGGAATGGTGTCGCCCGTTAATCCGTCAATAGTGGGTTGTGCACTAGGGTCTTCATAAAGTATTTTCCAAGAATTCAAATGATGACCTAAAAGTGATAGTCTAAAAGGAGCGTGCTTAAGTTTGTAGCTAATTCCAGCTTGAACCTCTGCGGGTAAAGGCAATCGCTCTGAATTGTTATATGATAATAATTGATAGCCAATATTTTTTACAACAAATGAAGCGGATAAATCCTGTGTAGGATGCTTATAGTTTGCGCCAAAAGTCCCGCATAATCCCAAAGAGGAGTATGCTTCCAAATGTGAGCCAATTATATGAAGACCAAATCCTATATTAATAACCTTGCCCATACTCGTCCCAAAATTCATTCCAATGGTATAATCAATTGCCGAAAACTTATTGGTCTCATTACCTAATTCATCTGTGCCTTGAAATCCACCATAGTTTTGGAAACGAAGCACGGGAGAAAGAATTCCATATTTTGATTTAAACCCATAACTAATCATGCCTAGTTGGCCACCGGCAGGCGTAAGCCCTTGATTTATTTGAATTTCATGGATGTGTTTTTCAGATAAAAGTGATGGATTAACGGTGCATAGACCAATGTCTCCGTCACTAATAGTAATGAGATCGCTTCCAAGACCGGCTGTTCTTGCTGAGAATATCGAATTTAAGAACGGAAAACTGTTCAGTCCAAAATAATGATTTTGCGAAAAGGAATTTGACCACAATCCGAGTGCTAAAATAAACAGCAGAGACTTTAACATATAGGCTTTAACGATGTATCTTAAAAATAATTGCTTTATTTGAAATAAAGATCTTTTTAATGTTATATTTTACTTTTTAATACGTTAGACTAAAAAAAACGCCTATGCAAAAATCTACATTTGATTCTGTATTGCTATTGGGAAACCATGGTCATCTGTTTTATAAGAATCTAAAGGATAAAATAGAACTACCTGTTCATACCTTAATATTTAAAAAGAAAAACGCTTTTATCGATGATGAACCCCATCAATTTCTATTTAATAATGTTTCTATAGATTTTAATGGTGGTTATGTATTGGATGAAATGTCTTTTGCGCTAAATATTATAATTAGTCATAATAAAAACCTGCAAAATGTTTTAGTGATTGGTGATCCTTCAGAACTCTTTTATCAGGCGTTTGTATTTGCAAAAACAAACCAAAATCCAAATTTTATAAGGGAAGAGGTTCAATTTAAGTCAAAATTATCTTCTGATGCTTATGTTTTTCTTTATCCAGTGGGTATGGTAGCTCAGAATATCAGGAAGGAAATTTCTGAATTAGTATATGTTTTAAAAAAGTTCAAACAGAATGCTTTTTTAATTCGTTCTAAGAATGCTGAAGATGTTGTTATTTTACAAAAATTGTTAAAGCATATAAATGGATTGGATGATCTTTTTACATTTGATGTGAAAGAGGTCCAGCCACTTGTCTCTAACCACGAGTCCTTTTCGACATAGCTTAATGAGAAACAAACAACATTATACTGTATTTAATGAAATTTTAAATAGGTATGAAAGCTTGTTTATTAGCGTGATAAGAAAACATTTTCCAAATGGCCAGGATATAGAGGATGTGCATCAAGAATTTTTAATTCATCTCTTTATTTTAATTGAGACGCGTTATGAGAAATCCCTTGATTTACTGAATACATCAGCTTGGTTAAAAGCCGTTGTTTCAAATTTCTGTAAATCATTGTTGCGAAAAAAGAATGCCAAGAAATCGATTAAATACAACAAAGACGGTTTTTTAGCAGAACATTTGGATCATTATTCTGAATCTAATGAATCACAGAGTGTCATTTTTGACTTTTCAGGTAAGAACGATTCCTACGCAGTAATGTTGAAGGTTTTGGCTTTGCTTTCCAAACAAGATGCCTTATTACTCAAGATGAAGTATTACTATGGTAAATCCTCCGTTGATATTTCACATAAATTAAATTTAGCTCATGTAGATGTTAAGATATCTAGATTAAAATCCAAAATATTAAAACTTACAGGGATTAAAAACATTGAGGAGCTTTTGCTTTATTTTGATCACAAAGATTAAAAAATCAGATGTCTTTGTTTTTTGTCTTCATAGATATCATTGATTCTAACTAAAATCGCAGTTTCTTCAACATTTCCAAAGTCTGAATTCACAGCAGTACCAAATGTTTTCATTGTTGGTGATAGGTTCATGTAGATGTTAATTAACGGCGGTATGAATTCTTTTTTCTCTCGAACAAAGCTGTTAAGAACTTTGTAGGCCTCAGAAAAGGTCAGTGTTTCAATTTTTGAAAGATAAAGTTCTTGATCTGAAGAATAGTCTAAAGGGGTGTGAGCTGAGAGAAGTCCCTCTTGATCTGGAAAGAAGCGATTCATGAAGGTGAGTAGGAAGTTTCGTGCATCTGTATTGTAGTTTGGATACATGGTAACCTTTCCGAAAAAGTAGCTAATATCAGGGTTCATTTTTATCAGTGCTCCAAGACCATCCCAAATATTATCAAGAGCATAAAGCCCTTTCCTTGGATTCACAGATGGCTGATAATTAGGTTGTACCCAGCTCCTACCTAATTCAATGGTGTAGGGTAGGTAGTCAGAGATAAAAAGATCAGTAAAGCTGAAATAGTGGGTTGTTGACAAGGCAATCAAAGGTGGGTTTTTAAGCGCGTTTTTACATTTTATATACCTGTAGCCGCCTATGATTTCTTCATCTTCTGGTGACCATACGATGAGTTGTTGATAAGCGTTTTCATCTGTATCAAAATGATCCAAATCTAAGTCTTTACCTGTTCCGCCCCCGGAAGCTCTAAAGGTGATTTCTCTGAGTCTACCAATTTCCTTTAACGCGTTAGGTGCAGACTGTAGGTTCAATGAATAGATTTCATTTTCCCCTTTTCTGGTCTTACGAATAAAATGATTTTCGTTGAGTTCCTTCTTAAGGATTGCTCGTGATATGGGTGCAATAGGTTCCATTATAAATTTGATTTTATTGAATAAACCTGTTTTTTAACTTCTTGTGCTGCTTTGTGGTCATTTAATTCTGGATGAAAGGTTTCCCCTTCAATTGGTTTCCCGATATAAAAGTGGATTTTTTGATTCTGTTGTTTGTACATTTCGTCTGCGAGATACAGCATCTCAATATTCGTCTTGATCCGAAAAAAAGTTCTAAAACGATGAAGTCTATAGAAGAAAGGAGAGAGTTTACCATCAATGTATACAGGAATAACCGTTCTTTTCAAAGACCGTGCATAAGTCATAAATGTTTTTTTCCATTCAAGATCTATTACTTCGCCATCAATTTTTCTACTCACCAATCCTGCGGGAAAAATACAGAGTACTTCTTCTGATGAAAATGCAGAATTAATTTGCGAACGAACACTGCCTTTGTTTTTACCGTGCTTATTCACGCCAACAAACATTTCAGATAAATTGTCAAGATTCATCAGAATATCGTTCACAATGAATTTTATATCTTTTCGATACTTTGTCATTGCTGCAATTGAGGCAATTCCATCAATCCCACCTAAAGGATGATTCATAGCAAGTATAACTGGGCCATCTTTAGGGATGTTCTCAATTCCATGCACAATTACCTCTAGGTTGAGATATCGCATGACCTCATCACAGAATGCTTCATTCTTTTTTTCATGATTTTTTAAAAGGAATTCATTCATTTCCTTTTCATGTAAAACCCTCTTCAAATAGTTCAATACGAATTTAGGAAGCCAACGGAGCAACTTAGGGTTTTTGCTTTCTATTAGTTTTTCAATATCAATAAACTTCTTTTTACTCACGATACGAATATATAAGGTTTTTAGTTTATTAAAACATAGGGGATTGGCATAGTATCACCATTGAAATGTTAGTATGTGAATTCTATCTGCAGTCCATCAAAAGCGGTAAAAACATTTGCTGGAAGTTGTTCATTAATAGTTTCATCACAATCAAATAGATGAGAAATATGGGTTAAATAGGCTTTGTCCGGGCCTATTTCTTTGATAAAAGCTAGTGCTTCTTCAAGATTGAAATGAGACAAGTGAGATTCCTTTCTTAGCGCATTAACGATGAGTATTTTACTTCCTTTAACCTTACTGCGTTCTTTTTCAGAGATTGTTTTTGCATCAGTAATATAGGTGAGTTCACCTAATCTAAAACCAAGAACTGGTAGCTTGTGGTGCATGACTTCTATTGGTATTAATTGTGCATTTTGTTCAATTTGAAATGCTTGACTACCAATTGTGGTTAGGTTTAATCGCGGGATACCTGGATAGGTGTTTTCTGCAAAAATATACTGATACTCACGGCGAAGCGCTTCTTGTACTCGAGTGGACGCGTAGACGTTCATATTTCTCTTTTCCTTGAAGTTGAATGCCCTGACGTCATCTAAGCCCGCTACATGGTCTTTGTGCTCGTGTGTAAAAATGATGGACTTCAATGTTTTAACCTTCTCTCTAAGCATTTGCAAACGAAAATCAGGTCCTGAATCAATTACATGGTTTTCTCCATTTAAATGCAACATGATTGAGGATCTCGTTCTATCGTCTTTTTCATCTTGGGAAATACACACATGGCATTCACATGCGATCACAGGGATTCCTTGCGATGTTCCTGATCCTAATATGGTACATACTCCTTTCATGTTATGTTTTATTGATAAGTTCTATGCGTTTATACTTTTCATTTTTCCTGAGGAAGCCGTTGATGATTGACCTATTGTCTCGATCTTCCGTGTAAGGTTTGATATACTCTAGCCAACTTGTTACATCCTGCTTCAGGACGGTGTATGGAATATAGCCATATCCTTTAAATCTTCCATTTTCAATTAAAACCGCACTCTTTTCATTTCGATTTCGCCCTTTCTCTAGGATTAAAAATGAAGAATAATCATATAACAATCCATCAATAAAATCTTGTATACGCTTATTATATTGTTTACTAACTTCTTTGCCAATGCACGCACCATTGCATTCCTTCAAGTCATATTGAAAGCAACTTGTACTGCTGTCATATAGCCCGCAAAGTTTTTGACATAGATTGTTTTGAGATACTAAACTCATTAAATAATCAAGTCCTTCTTTTTTACTCGTAAAATGCAATAGAGGATTGGCTTCCGTTTTTTCAATTGATTCAATAGCAAGTTCTATATATCCATCCTTGTTCTCTAAATCAAATAGGCCGTATGGAAACCTACTTTTTCTTAGTTTTCTATTGAATTTTGGTTGATGTTTTTTGATGAGTTCAGATTCTAAGAGTAAAGCTATTAGTTCTGAGCCTGTTAATTGATACTCAATTCGGGCGATCTCTTCGCCCATTCTAATTCCTTTACTAGAGTTTTTATTCCTCAAGTGTTGCAAGACGCGATTTTTTATGGATACACTTTTACCAATATAAATAATCTGACTGAATTCGTTGTAAAATAAATAAACACCAGCTTTGGCCGGTAGCTCATCGATTGTATCCATATCAAGATTAGGGTGAATGTTTTTTGGATTTAACTCCTCTTTAATTAAAGAGTGGAGCTGTTTTTTATTTTTTTGATGTAGGATGTCAAATAGTTTCGTTGTCGCGAAAGCATCACCACCAGCACGATGTCTATTTTTTATTTCAATACCAATAGCCCTGCTAAGTTTTCCTAAGCTATACGAATCATGCCCAGGAATAATTTGCCGAGCGGCTTGTACTGTGCATAAATGGGGTTTTCTGAAATCATAACCTAAAGTTTTGAATTCAGAACGAAACATACCATAATCAAATGAGGCATTATGGGCAACAAAAATAGTGTCCTCACAAAACTCAATAATAGTCTTTGCTATTTCATAAAATTTAGGCGCATTTTTTACGTGGTCATTTGTGATGCCCGTAAGCCGTACTATAAATGCAGGGATTTCGATCTCTGGGTCAACAAGAGAGCTGTATTCATCAATTATTTGAATACCGTCATACTTGTACATCGCAATCTCAGTTATTTTTGAGTTCTTTGGACTTCCTCCTGTAGTTTCAACATCAACAATGACAAAATTCATTGATTTAAAGTTATTAATTTCAATATTGGCTCACACATCACTTTCGTTTTATTTGTGATTCATAGATGTTGACCCATTCTTTGTAACTCATTTTCTTGATAAGATCCTTAATGAGTTCAAATGGAATGTCGTCGATTTTATTGAATCGAATACATGATTTACCCATGTCTAATTTCCTCTTGGAGTATTTGGGGTATTCTTGAATAAACCAATTTAGTAATTCTGGATGTGCATAGATTCCCATATGATAAAGGGAAATGAAGTTTTTTTGGTTTGCGATATTGATAAATGGTAAAGGGAGTCTAGGGTTTACGTGGTAGCCATTAGGATAAATTGAATGTGGCACGACGTAGCCAATCATACCGTATTGCATACATTCACTAAATTCTATTGGAATATTTAAAAGAATAAGATCTCTCAATTTATTGAAAGCTGTTTGCCTCTCCTGGGGGATTGATTTTAAATAGGTAGCGACTTCAATGTTGGTCATGTTGCGGTTTTTCTTTCGAAAGATTCTTGTTTTCTTCTATATCTGTAATCCCAGGGTATACTTTCAATGCATTTCTTATTACGACAAGCGATTTCAGTAAGCTCTTTTTCTTCAATACGTAGGCAATTCGAGCCTCCTGAAGGCCGAGGTGTTTACTGGAGTAAAACCCATTGGCCGGTGCCATCATGACAGTCTGTCCCTCAAAACTATACTCTTCGAGTAGCCATTGGCAAAATTTCTCAGCATTATCTACCGGGAATTTTGCCACACAGTAAAATGCACCTTTAGGCATAGGACAAAAGACACCAGGTATACTATTCAATCCATTGACCATTATGTTTCGCCTTTCAACATATTCAGTTTGTACCCCATCAAAATAGGATTGTGGGGTATCTAATGCCGCTTCACATGCAATTTGGTCTATTGTAGGTGGTGATAATCGTGCTTGCCCAAATTTTAACGCTGCAGCTATTACGGCTTTGTTTTTCGAGACAAGTGCACCAATCCTCGCTCCGCACATAGAATAACGTTTAGATACTGAATCAATCATCAAAACATTTTGCTCAAGTCCATCCAGCTGCATCACGGACATAGGTTTTGCACCATCATAACAAAACTCTCTGTATACTTCATCGGCAATCAAAAAGAGGTTGTGTTTTAGGACAAGGTCTCGCAACTTCATCAGCTCTTCTTCTGAATAGACATAGCCCGTAGGGTTGCCAGGATTACAGATTACAATAGCTTTGGTTTTCTTCGTTATTTTATTTTCTATTTCTGAAATTGGGGGTAGGGAGAACCCTTCTTCAATAGTTGATGTGACCGGTACTACATTTACCCCAGCGCTCATAGCGAATCCATTATAGTTGGCGTAAAAAGGCTCTGGAATAATAATTTCATCATCTGAATTACAAGTCGTCATTAACCCAAACAACAACGCCTCAGAGCCACCTGTTGTAATCAATATGTCTTCTCCTGAGACATCGATCTGATTTGAGCTATAATAGGTGGCAAGTTTGTTTCTATAGCTTTCAAAACCGGCAGAATGACTGTACTCTATGACTTTTAAATCCATGTTTTTAATAGCATTTATGGCTGCTATCGGAGATTCAATGTCTGGCTGTCCAATATTCAAATGGTAAACGGTTCTACCTTTACTTCTAGCGATGTCAGCATAGGGCACCAATTTACGTATTGGTGATTCCGGCATATGTATTGCCTTTTGAGAGATATCTGGCATTATATTTTTTATGCTAAGTTAATTAATATCTTATTTTTCAATCATTTTTTTCAATCATTTTGGTCTTTCTTAAAAAAAGAAAAACCACCTTCTCATTTGGTTGATTTTAGCGTGACAAAACCAGCTGCTTTTTTAATGTTGGAAAGGTAGAAAAAAGATTTATACCCAATAGCAAATCAAAGTGTTAGAGTCCAAAATTGTTTTGCGAAATTGCCGATACCCTTCATGGGTAAACTCTGGAACTCTTGGGGGCATAGTACTTGAAATTACAAGTCTATTCAGTGAAATAGTCATAATTACCTAGTATTTGACTAATGTCAGATCAAGACATGGAATGAAAAGAATTAATAAAAATATCTAAATAAATATAAGGCGTATGAATCTCATTGTTTTTTTATTCTTAAAGGTCGGTCTAGTGCTAAAAACTTAGAACCATAAAAAACACAAATCACATGTGAGATCAATGTTCCAATTAATGATCCAGCAACAATATCTTGAAGAAAATGCTGACTTAAATAAACCCTCGTGAAAGCCACCGTGGCGGCTATTATTACCAAGCAAATTTGAATCAATAGATTTTGTCGGTATTGGTAAGCAATAACGGTACAGAGGGCAAATATACTAGCGGAATGCCCAGAGGGAAATGAATTTGAGGTATGGTAAGTAAATGCCTCAATGGTTCTGAAACTAGGGTCATTTTGAAAAAACACAATGGGTCGCTTCATCGAATCAAAAAGGGTGTGCTTTAGCAATTGTACAACAACAGCAGTACTAATAAAAGAAAGAAGTAATAGAAGTCCAGTCTTTATTCTGATAAATAAAAAAGCAAGTACGATTAAACAAGCAAAAAGACCATCTCCAGCGTGGGTAAGGTTTCTCATGACTATATCTAGAAATGAAGTTCCTAGGTCATTGATTTTTTTGTGAAAGACTAATTTGTCTTGTAGCAGGATGATCAGCGCTCCACCGAACCAAAAAAGTCTAACAGCATTTAAATAGAGGAAATTCACTTAATTAATTTGAAGACAAAGGTAAGCACATCAATCTTCTTTTATCATGAATGTGAATAAAATTGCATCATAAGAAAAATGAGCTGCCACACAAAATAGGAGACCAAATGTATCGAACCCATAAGAAATCAAAAAGATAAAAGGGAGGACGATAAGTCCATATACCGAGAATTTTAAATTGAATGGGTTAAGATACCCATGCAATGCTACAAACAGTATTGAGGTGATGAAAGGGCCGAGAAATGATTGAATCCCTGCTCGAAATAATAATTCTTCTCCGACTCCAGCGCATAGCGAAAGAAAAACACCGTCCAGGATGCTAAAATTCATTTTTCGTATAGAAAGATCAATCCGATTAGGGATTCTTTCAAAAAAAGGCGCCTTCATAAAAAAGTAAGCAATAAATCCATAAACGACGCCGAGTTCTAAGCCAAAGAAAAGAGTTATTATAGAATATCTTTCGATATCGAAAAACTCAATCCAAGTGATGTCATTAAAGAAGAACTGTAAAAGAAATCCGGGGATAGGAAAAAGGAGTAGTGTAACCCACCCAAATACGAGCATTTGTTTTTTCATGATATTTCTAAATCCAATAAAAATTTGGTAGAGTTCTTTTTTCGTTCTAATTTAGTACTCAATTCAATAAAATAACTGCCTATAGCCCAAATTTACTTTTAATAGTTGTAAAACAACAAAAACGTAAGTAATGGTTCTCTCTAATGTAGGTGATAGTGATTTAATCGTATTCTATAAAAACGGTAATGAAAAAGCTTTTGAAACGCTATTGATGCGTCATAAAGAGCGAATTTACCGCTATATTTTGTCCAAATTAAAGGACTCCGATTTAGCTAATGATGTATTCCAAGATACCTTTGTAAAGGTTGTAAATACGATTCGTCTTGGTAATTATAATGAAGAAGGTAAGTTTCTGCCATGGGCAATGCGTATTGCTCATAATTTAGTGATTGACCATTTTAGGCGTCAAAACAAAATGCGCACGATTTCTGAATCTAGCTCTTTTGATCCTTCTTATTCTATCTTTCATAAAATAGACTCTGGCGAAAAGAATTATATTGAACAAACGATTCAGGATGAGCTTCAAGATCAAATGGTGAAATTAATTGATTACCTCCCTGAAGTACAGAGAGAAATTATTAGGCTAAGAATCTTTAATGATATGTCATTTAAAGAAATTGCTGAAAACAAAGACATTAGCATTAATACGGCTTTAGGCAGAATGAGATATGCGCTAATAAACATTCGGAAAATGATTGATAAGCATAATCTTGTTACTGATTTTTAAGCGGTTCCCTTTTTGATCATCCCCCTTATTATATGGATACTTATCAGTATCTTTGTGTTACAATTTTAGCATATGTTTGATAATTTAACGGACAAGTTTGATAGGGCCTTTAAGGTTTTAAAAGGACAAGGTCAAATTTCTGAAATTAATATTGCAGAATCTTTAAAAGAGATAAGAAGAGCTCTTCTAGATGCCGATGTTAATTTTAAAACAGCGAAAACCTTTACCAATAACATTAAGGAAAAAGCGCTAGGGAGGGATGTTTTGACATCTGTTTCTCCTGGTCAGTTGATGATTAAGATTTGTCATGAAGAGCTTATTCGGCTCATGGGAGGCAATGAAGTCGAACTTGATTTAAATGCGAGTCCAGCTATCGTACTTATGGCAGGGCTACAAGGTTCTGGTAAGACAACTTTTTCAGGAAAACTCGGGAATTATTTAAAAACAAAAAAGAAGAAAAAGGTTCTTTTGGTAGCATGCGATGTCTATAGGCCCGCAGCTATTGATCAACTGCATGTCCTCGGCGAGCAACTTGATATTGAGGTGTATTCAAATAAGGAAGAAAAGAATCCTGTCATTATTGCCAAGGAGGCCATCAAAAAGGCAAAGGCTGAGGCCTTCAATGTTGTGATTGTTGATACGGCCGGACGATTGGCTGTGGATGAAGTTATGATGGATGAAATTGAGAATTTAAAAAAATCTATTTCTCCAGCAGAGACATTGTTTGTTGTTGATTCAATGACGGGACAAGATGCAGTAAATACGGCAAAGACTTTTAATGAACGTATTAATTTTGACGGTGTTGTTTTAACAAAATTAGATGGTGATACACGCGGTGGTGCTGCGCTTTCGATTAAAGAAATTGTTAATAAACCTATCAAATTTGTTGGTGTAGGTGAGAAGATGGATGCACTTGATGTATTCTATCCTTCAAGGATGGCAGATCGTATTCTTGGAATGGGAGATGTTGTATCACTGGTTGAGAAAGCGCAAGAGCAGTTTGATGAAAAAGAGGCTAAAAAATTACAGCGGAAGATATTAAAAAACCAATTTGACTTTAATGACTTTTTATCACAACTTCAACAGATTAAAAAGATGGGTAATGTGAAGGATTTGATGGGGATGATTCCTGGCATGGGGAAGGCTATGAAAGACACAGACATTCCTGAGGATGCATTCAAGGGGGTTGAAGCGATTATTCACTCTATGACCATTAAAGAACGTGCGAATCCAGGGCTTCTTAATTCGTCAAGACGCTCACGCATTGCTAAGGGGAGTGGGACCAGTGTTCAGGACGTTAATAAACTCATTAAGCAATTTGATGAGATGCGAAAAATGATGAAAATGATGAGTAACCCAAGAGCTATGTCAGGGATGATGAGTCAAATGAAAAATATGCGTGGTGGTATGCCCGTGCTTTAAATGGAAGAATCTTATAATTTATATCCGTCTAAACCAAAACTTAAAGAAAAAGAAGAAAAGAAGAATTGGTCGGCAACCGCATTTTCTTTAGTTCTTTTTATTGCATCTTTCTTGTTGCTTTTTTCTGAGAACATTCAATTTCTTGTATTTCTAGTTGTCGTATTGTTCATTCATGAAATGGGCCACTTTTTATTCATGAAGCTTTTTAAATACAAAAATGTAAAAATGTTGTTTGTACCATTAATGGGGGCTTTTGTTCAAGGTGCAAAAAAGGTGTACTCACAAAAAGAAAGTTTTTGGGTGGTTCTGGGCGGTCCTGTTCCTGGAGTTATTTTTGGTGTTGTTGGCGCAATTTTTGCATTTGAATTTGAAATAAATTGGCTTCTTGAATTGAGCACAGTTTTTATTTTATTGAATATGATTAATCTATTGCCTTTAGATCCTTTAGATGGTGGGCAGCTTTTTCGTTTGTTAGTGAAATATGACCATGATCTATTTCTGATGATTTTCTCACTAGTTTCATCCTTGATTTTAATAGCCACAGGTTTTTTCATTGACTCCTGGCCATTAATGGTTTTTGGATTTCTTATGTCATTTCGAGTTAGATCTATTCAAAAGAGGTTTATGGTACGCAAAACATTAAAACAACGTAAGATTAATTATCAACTATCTTATGAAGAACTTACTGATGCAGATTATTCTCGCATTCGTTCGGTTGTACTAGATCAAAATGTCTCGCTTCAAAAATATCAAGACCTTGACAATTCTAATACGGATATGGTCATTGCAGAGCATGTAAACACAGTCTTAGAGATCCCGTTGATTCAGGATACAGGCATTGTATTTAAAATGTTTGTCGTGTTATTTTGGGTTTTATGTTTTATAGCACCTGTCTACCTTTTCATGGAGTTTGGTGGGCGTTTTGGGTGGTATTTTATCTAGCGGAAACATGCGGTTTTTATTTTTATTTCTTGCGTTAATTTCTACTTCTTTTGTCTTTACTCAAGAGTCATGCGATAAGGTATTTCTAAAAGGAAGGGTAATTGATTCACTTCGACCTCAGTCATTTTATAACCTTATGGTTGTCAATAAATCGGCAGGAAAGGGTGTTTTTGGACAGCCCAATGGTTTTTTTAGTGCCTATGTTAGTGAAGGGGACCAAATTGTTTTATCTATTAAAGGCTATCCTAAATACCAGCTAAATGTAAAAGCCGATTCTAATTGTCAGTGTATTGTTGAATTCTTCATCGAAAGACCCCCTCAAGTTTTTGATGAGGTAATTATAAGGCCTTTAAAAACACTTGATCAAATTAAAGAGGATCGTTCCTCTCTAGCATTAAGGGAGACACGAATGGTTACAGGTATTCAGGCATTTCAAAGCCCCATTACAGCCTTGTATCAAGCCTTTTCTAAAAAAGAACGAAATAAGCGATGGATAGCTGAACAAGAGTATAAAGATAATAAGGCGAAAATTGTTAGAGAGCTTCTTTCTTTATATGTTGCTTACGATATATTGGAGTTGGATGAAAATCAATTTGATATATTTATTCAATTCCTAAACATTAATGAAGACTTTCTGAAAACGGCAAGTGAGATGGAGTTAGTCCTTTTTATAAAGGATAAATACGAGCACTTTCTAATGTTGCGGTAATTAGTTTTGAAGCCGTTCGGTGCGCTTCCAAATTCCATTGCTATTCCCTCTCAAAAATCCAAAGAATCCAATCAATAGCGCTAAATTCATCAAGGTGAAATGAGTAATGTATCTAAGTAATCGAATATGTAAACCAAGTTTCATAAGTACGATGTCAATAAGTACAATACTGATAAGGCTCAAGTAGCAGATGAGTAGCAAGGAGCTAATGGATGATTCAGAAAATGTGAACAGAGCAAAGATCAGGGATGAGATGATGAAAAACGGACTAATCCATCTGATAACTTTGTGTGAAATAAAAGTAAAAGCAATTTTCTTCGGTTTGAACAGCATGAAAGCAAAATGTAAGAGATTTTGAAAGTTTCCTGTCGAGATTCTTATTTTTCTATTGAATTCTGCATTTAAGTGATTAGAAACATCTTCGTAAACAATCGCTTTGCTTTCATGAATGCAATGTGCACCTTGGTCAAGGACATTCATGCTCAGATGGAAGTCATCAACTAAATAATTTTCGGGTACTGCTTTGAATAAGCTTTTTCTAATAGCGAAGCATCCGCCAAATGGCCCCATCATAGTCCCCCAAAGCTTTCCTTCAGCATCTTTTAACCTTACCTCAAGTGAAATGTAACTCTGCTCGGGTAACGATATTCCAGAAGGATTCATACCATAATTCTTCATATGGGAGTCTACCAATCCAATACGCTTATTTTTAAAGTGTTTTGTAAGTTCGAACAGGGTGCTTTTTGAAAACAACACATTCGCATCTGTCAAGACAAGTATTTCATTTTTTGATTCCTTTACCAGTTTATTGATGATTCTAACTTTCCCTTGTCTCCTATCAAAAACATGATGTTTTATTTGGGGGTGTTTCTCGGTGTAATCTGAGATAATTTTGTCTGTGTTGTCTGTGCAACAATCTGTACCTATTATAATCTCTAGCTTATCTAGGGAATAACTTGAAGCGAGAATACTCTCTATTTTTTTTTTAATAATACGGTCTTCATTATGAGCCGCCATAAGAATGGTTAGGCTAGGAGCGTTTTCTTTTAAATGAAAAAGTTGATTATTATTTTTTTTCTTTGAAATTAGGATTAGGGCAATAGGATATATGATGTAGGTGTAACAAACAGGGATTAAAAAGAGTCCAGATGCAAGATGTAATAGATTTGTCAATCCTTTATTTTTCTTTACTGTCTCGAAAGTGTATCAATTATCTCATTTGATACTAATTCTGAAGAGTAGTTATGTTTAATATATTCCTGACCTGCCAAACCAATTTCCTTTGCAAGCGCTTCATTATGTAAAAGTAAGGATACCTGCGTAATAAAGTCTTTATTATTATGGCATATTGGAATAATGTCAGGAAGGTCTAAACCATCTGACGCATGAGCACTGACTATGCATGGAACTCCAAGAGACATCGCTTCAAGAACTTTCATTTTAACTCCTGACCCTGAAAGTATAGGTGCGATAAACAGGCCGTGGTTCGAAATAAAATCTTTAGAAGACGAAACGAAGCCATGCATTTGTATGGAAGGAGATTTCCGAAGCCCTGATATTTCTTCAGAAAAACTTCCTGCGATATGGAGCTTTAGGTCCGGTGATTTCTCGAGTAAAAAGGGAAAGACTTCTGAGGTAAACCATAGTATACCTTCTTTATTTGGAAGCCAATTATAAGCTCCTAAAAAACAGATGCTATTGGATATAGTTTCTTTGATAGGGCTAGTAGTCATCGATACAGGAATGTAGCTAACCTTGTTGCTCCCCCCATCTCTGAAATAGTTATAATCCAATGGGGCAATTGAGAAAACGTGATTGTTCTTAGAGATGAAATCTAATTCAAACCTTTTTAAGGTGTCGGAGAGGTGTTTGAAGTACCATTTTTTTAAAGGATTATGTGCATTAATGGAAAGCTTTTCCCAGATAAGATGCTCAACATTGTGTGCTCTATGGATCCGAACGGCATTAGTTATCTTTATGATTTCATCAATGTATGCTCCACAAAATAGACTTTCGAAAAACAGAAAATCCAATGGTTTATTCTTTATTAGCCTTGTGATTTTATCTAGAACGATTTGCTGCTTAAAACGACTAAGTTGATAGGATTTATTAGCGACAAGATGAAGAAATGCAGAAATAGGGTTGAGTCTTGTTGATATTTCGATAGTATTGAATTGAATTCGATTCTTGAGTTCTTCGGGAATACTATTTGCGTTAAATGGATGTTTTTGGGTTGAAATACACAAGTAGTCAATAGACGCATCAGGGTATGAAGTTGAAAGATCCCTAACGAACCTGTCCATTGCGTGACATCCCCCATCAATAATAGGGTAGGGAGGCTTATGACTTAGGATCAGAATGTTCATTCTTCTTAAATTTAAGTCTTATTTTTTTAGACCAGTTATCTAGTGAAAAGATAACCGAATCCTTAGCTGCCGCTCTTGTCAGTATAAAAGCAATAGGAGTGAAAATTAAGACAGGCATCCACATTCCGATCAAAGGAGTTAAAACGAGTGATTGTACAAGATTCTCACCTGTTGTAATAATTGAAAAGTAAATTATAAATATGATTGCTGCAACGACCATTGGTGCTCCGAATCCTCCTTTTTTAATGATCGAACCTAGAGGGGCACCTATAAAAAAGAGAACAATAAGCGTGATGGATAAAGCAAATTTCCGATGAAATTCAATCCAGTAATTGGTTTCATCTTTGTCTATAGTGACCAAGTAATCACTTTGATTCTTAAGGTTGGAGTTCTTCCTGCGCAGTTTTTCTATCATTTTGGGATAGATGTTTTTGAGTTGATGTGTTCCAATGTCATGGTAGTTGACGGCGCTCAGGTGTTCAACGATGGCAAGCGAGTCATCCCCTTTTTCAAGGTTTTTAAGGTTGAATATGGTTTCGGCTCTTTTATTGGCTTGTAAATATGCAAGCTGCATTTTTGTCTTTTTGATGCTTAGCGAATCCATAGCATTCCTAATTTGAAATACGTTGAGCATTTCATATTTGTCTTTAAAAATATCACTATCTGTTCTGCTTAATGAAAACCCTGAGACATTTATTTTATAGGTTGCTTTTTTAAAGGTAGACAGTCTTGAAGGTCTATTAAGATGGATCCTGTTTTGAACCTTTCCATCAGGCAGGAAGATCGGGTTCTGGATGTCTAACTCTTCAAAGACATTGCCATTAATGAGTTCTAAAAAAAGATACATGGAGTTGGTTGACTTGTAAATATGTATTTCTTCTGCTTTAATCGTTTTTAGTTCTGTTGGTGTTGTGTGGTCATGAATGATGACATCTTTGTAGTGTCCATTTTCGCCTGAGCCAACTTTAATAGCATATCCATCAATTTCTTTGGTGTACACTCCAGGCTTAATCAGGCTGGATATTTTTGTGTTTTGAATGTCAAATATAAGCGCATGCCATTTTAGATTAGCAACGGGTATGACATAATTTGAAAAATAAAAAGTAAAGAACGACAAGCCGATTACAAAGATCGTTAAGGGTCTCATTATTTTATATAAAGAAAGACCACTTGACTTTAGTGCGGTAAGTTCATTGTTTTCAGAAAAGTTACCGAATGTCATCAAAGAGGAAATGAGTATCGATAGGGGCAGCGCTAGTGGAATTAGGCTGGCAGATACGTAAAATAATAATTCTAGGATAATTATTACCTCTATACCTTTTCCCATTAAATCATCTATGTAAACCCAGAAGAATTGTAAGATTAATATGAATATTGAAATGACAAGTGTCAATACAAATGGCCCTATAAAGGATCTTAAACTAAAAAGATAAAGTCTTGGCAACAAAGTTATAATCCTGTTTTGATTAATGTTTATTCAAGCCTGAGAGCTACCATTTGGATTAGGCTCCTATAATTCGTCTTAAATCGTTGATTTGCTGCTCCCATAGCATCTTAGCAGATTCTATATCATCAGGCTCTGAGAAATCCACGATTTTAAGAGATACAATCCCTGTCATTTGGTCAATCTCAAAATTCATTTCGAAATAATAATCGTCACCGTTTTCTTCATCCTCAATCCATCGAAATTTCATTTTCGAATTCATTTTCTTTGTCAGTAAACGCGCTTCTTCTATGGTGCCATCCCATTCAAATGAATACATTTCATCTCTAACGGTAACATTGTCTGCAAACCATTCAGAAAGTCCACTAGGGGATCCAATCATATTGTCTAAAACTCGTAAAGACGTTTTTAGCAGAAATTCGAGTTCAATTTTTTCTTTCATAAGACTTAAAGTGCTTGTTTTTAGGCTTGATTATTCCTTCGTGCAATATACAGATTTTATTTTAAGGTTATCTATTGTTTTGGCCAATGTTTTGGGATTAGTTCAGAATACAAATGATTGAAGTATTATGGTCGGCAATGACTCAGAAAACCTCTCATAATATTAAGGTGATAGGGTTCCTTTTTGTAGAGTCGTTCCGGATGCCATTGAACACCAATAATCCACCTGTCTTCTAGGCCTTTAGCCCATTCAGACGCTTCGTTTAGCCCATCCTCTGCTTGTGCGACAATTTTCATTCCATCTCCTGGTACTTTTACAGCTTGGTGATGAAAACTATTGACTTCAAATATAGTTTTACCATAAAGTTTTAAAAGGTCACTATCTTGATCCAGTTCTATTTGATGATAGACATAGTTTTTTTCTTCCGGATCACGATGAATAATTTCCACAGTTCCCTCATGTTGAGAAGGCACATCTTGGATGAGTTCCCCTTTTAGGCTGGCGTTAATAATTTGATGCCCCCTACAAATTCCTAAAATGGGTAAAGAGTCCTTCATCGCATTTTTGATTAGAAAAAGCTCAACTTCATCCCTTCTCTTGTGTGTAATACATATTTTTAAACTATCTGTTTTGCCATATGTTGAGGGGTGGACGTCTTTCCCTCCTGATAACAATAGTCCAGAAACTGATTGAAACAATTCGAGGCGTTTACTTTTTTTAACTTTCATAAAATCAATCAGAATAATATTACTATCAATTGCATGGACATAATTCACAACAGATTCTTTCATGATTGCAGTTGCGATATATTTAGGTTCTTGTCCATGGATTAATCCCGTAAAAAAAATGCCGATTAAAGCGCTTAGTATTGATTTTATCATTGATCGTATTTTTGCCTTTGAGAGATCGATCTGCCCAAGGATAATTCATCTGCGTAATGTAATTCGGCTCCAACAGATACGCCACGTGAAAGCGTAGTGATGAGGACGGGGAAGTTTTTTAATTTTTTAAAAAGATAGAAGTTAGTCGTGTCTCCTTCCATTGTTGGGCTGAGTGCGAAAATAACTTCGTCGATTTCTTTGTTATCGGACCGCTCTATGAGTCTTTCAATATTTAGGTCGTTAGGCCCAACACCATCCATGGGGGAAATCACGCCTCCAAGGACGTGGTACTTTCCTTTAAAAGCACCGGTTGCTTCTATGGCTATAATATCTCGAATGTCTTCGACGACACAAACTATTTTCGAGTTTCGATTTGGATTCAAGCAAATATCACATGTGCTTTGGTCGGCTATATTCCCGCATTTGTCACAATGCAAAACTTTTAGCTTTAAATCTATAATGGATTGAGCGAAATCATGTATTTCAAGCTCATCTCTTTGAAGTAGATGTAAAGCGAGCCTCAAGGCTGACCTTCTCCCAATACCTGGAAGACTAGAGAGCTGCTCGACGGCGGTGTCTAATACTTTTGAAGAAATTTGCACGGCCTAAAATTAATCATTTTCACTCTTCTGCTTGTTTTATTTTTAAGCGTTTGCTAATCTATGCTTAACTTTGGATCCACATGCCGAGCAAACCGATCAATATTCATAATAAAAAAGCCAAATTCGAGTACCAACTTCTCGATCAATTCACTGCTGGGATTCAGTTGAAAGGCACTGAGATTAAGAGTATTAGGAATGGAAAAGCTAGTATTATGGAAGCTTATGGGGTTTTTTCAGATGGAGAGATTTTTCTGAGAAACATGTATATAGCCGAATATGAAAATGGCAGTTATAATAACCACAAACCTCGAATTGACCGAAAACTATTACTTAATTCTAAAGAGATTTTGAAAATAGAAAAATTCTTGAAAACCAAAGGAAATGCACTCGTCCCAATTAAGTTGTTCTTATCTGAAAAAGGATGGTTGAAAGTTCTCATAGCATGCGCAACTGGGAAAAAGACACATGACAAAAGACAAGACCTGAAACTGAAAGATGACCGACGAGAAATGGACCGTGCTTTAAAAAAAGGGGCTTAGTCTCTAATAACAGTGTAGCCAGGATACTGAGCCTTATTGAATGAGAACTTACTGTCGGCAATTTCTTTATTGCTAATGAATTTTGTTAAGTGGTAAGTCATTATTGTTCCATCATTGGTTTTCATAATCACCTTTTTTAGCTCACTAGTTCTCACGGAAACATAAAGTAAAATAGTATGGTAATCTGCATTGTCAGGTTGTTTAGGGTAGAGCTTAATGATATGAATGTTTTCTCCATTGAGGACGTCTGATTTTTCATAAGTGTTTTTAAATCCAGATTCCCAAATCGTCATTAGTTTTTTAGGATTCATACTTTCTTCGCCGTCGTTAGCGTCTGACACGTAAACAGATTTCTCTTCATTTATTACGGTCCATGTTTTAACCCCGTTAGAAAGCAGTGTTATTTCACCATAGGTAGCATAATACTTATCTCCTTTAACCCATCCTTTTCCTTTTTCGCTTTCATTAACGCCTGTAGAGGTGTTTTTTATATTCGCATTGAACTCAACGTAGAATGTGCTAAGCTTTTTCATTGATCCCGAAAGCTTATCCAATATTACTTGTGATTTACTTGTTTGTGCCATGGATGTCGAAAACAAGAAAAAGCAAATAGAAAGTAGCGTTAAGTTTTTCATAGTATTTAATTTCTAGTGCAAATATCACAAATTATGCCAAATAAAAAAGAACTGTTATTATAGATGGTTGCCAAATTCTATTTTCTTGTTTTCAATAAGTTTGTTCATTTCAATTTTGTTGGTATCTTTGCAATCTTAAATATTTATAAACCGGGGTTTAGCACTCCAAACTGTAACAATTATGTCAACAAGAATTCGTCTTCAAAGACACGGTAAAAAAGGAAAACCATTTTTTCATATTGTAGCTGCAGACAGCAGAGCGAAAAGAGATGGTAGATTCATTGAGAAATTAGGAACTTACGATCCAACTAAAAATCCAGCGATTATTGATTTGAACTTCGATAATACCTTGAATTGGCTTCAAAAAGGTGCTGAGCTAACAGATACAGCTCGTGCAATTTTGTCTTACAAAGGTGTTTTGTACAAAAATCACTTATTAAAAGGAGTTTTAAAGGGAGCGCTTACTGAAGCAGATGTAGAAAAGAAATTTACTGCATGGTTAGCTGAAAAAGATGCTAAGATTGAGCTTAAAGCTACTGACCTTGTCAAGAATGCTGAGAAATCGATAGCTCAAAAATTAAAACATGAAACAAATGTTAAGGAGGCAAGAGCAGCAGCAATAATTGCTAAAAACACTCCTGAACCCGAAGAAGCACCAGTTGTTGAAGCTGTAGCAGAAGAAGCACCAGTTGCTGAAGTTGTTGCGGAAGAAGCACCAGTTGTTGAAGCTGTAGCAGAAGTAGCACCAGTTGCTGAAGCTGTAACGGAAGAAGCTCCAGTTGTAGAAGCTAAAACAGAAGAAGCACCAGTTGCTGAAGCTGTAGCGGAAGAAGCACCAGTTGCTGAAGTTGTAGCGGAAGAAGCACCAGTTGCAGAAGCTAAAACAGAAGAAGCACCGGCTTCAGAGGAAGATGATAAAAAAGAAGCTTCTGCTGAATAGCAGAATATGCATTTATCAGAATCTTCTTACATAGGACAAATAGTGAAACTCCACGGATATAAAGGTGGAGTTTCTTTGTATATGGATGTTTCTAATCCGAAATCTTATACGCATCTTAAGTCTGTATTTCTGGAAATTGATGGGATTTTAACCCCATTCTTCATTTCTGATTTCAAGTTAAAAAACAAAGGCTTTGTTGCGCTACATTTTGAAGGAGTTGATTCTGAGGAATCGGCTAAGAAGCTAATTAAGAAAAAAGCTTATATACCGTCTGAATCTTTACAAGTCGTTGATGAAACAAGGTTTTTAGGCCATGTGCTAATTGGTTATAAGGTCTTTGACGAGGTCAAAGGGGATATTGGTGTTCTTGTAGAGGTTTTAGAGCAGAAAGGAAATCCACTTTATGTAATCGATAAAGAAGGTGTAGAGATTTTATTACCTGTTTATGAAGAACTTCTTACGAGCGTAGATGATGAGAAAAAACAAATCGTCGTTAAAGCCCCAGAAGGACTCATTGATCTATATCTAGAGTAAGCCAAGGCATATTTTCATACGAATGATTCGTTTAACAGATGCATTCATTGAAGATTGAATCTCATTTTCATTGCTAAGGTATAATTGAAGTAACTCTGAATGTGCACTCCGCGCATCTGCGGGCATTAGTAGAATGTCGCAACCAGCTGCAATTGCTTTACTCGCATTCTTAGGGACATTGGCTACGCCTCCCATATTCATGGCATCTGTAACGATGAGTCCTTTGAACCCTAGGGTATCCCTTAGCAATTCAGTCACTACTTTTTTTGAACATGTTGAAGGAAGTCCTTGGGTTGAATAATTTTCATTATTTTCAATCGCAATGTGGGCAACCATTATAGAAAGAACACCATTCTCAATCAATGGGGGGTAGTTTTTAATCTCTTTTAAAGGCCCATTAATGACCTGTAACGACTTGTGAGTGTCTCCCGAGACAAGACCGTGTCCAGGGAAATGTTTCGCTGTAGCAATAATGTTATTGGCCTGAGTACTCTGAATAAATTGATTGGACCAGGGGATAATATTTTCAGGGTTCTTCCCGAAGCTTCTGTATCCTACTGTTTTATTCGGAGACATATCTACAACAGGTGAGAAATTGTAATTGATACCAATTTTATTTAAATCGCCGCTAATTTTATTGGCGACATCTTCTACTTCTTTAATGGAATTAAGTTCATTTGCCTTTTTCACGGGAGTGGACCCCATAATTTTACGGTTTACTAGGCTTGGCTCTGCATCGGCACTAAATAGAAAGGGTAGGTTTCCATTTGCTTTGTTTTTGTCTTCAAATTCTTTTATCCATTGGGTGAATTCTTCAACTGTTCCATTCAGCATTAATATACCTCCGATAAGACTATCCTTAATTAGTCCGTCAATAGTTTCTTTTGCTTGTCCGTATTTTCCTGCGGCGGGCATGATTAACTGTGCTATTCTTTGGGTGTTGTTTAATCCATCATATATAGAATCGATGTGCTGGTCTAGCTCGATATTATTTGTAAAGAAGTCGTCTAGAACAAACTGTAAAGCGATCGTTTCTTTTATAATGACTGCGGATTTAGGAGTGCTTTCTGGTTGGCTGCATCCTGTAATCATAACGGAAAGGAAAAAGAAACTAATTAGGAATTTACTGATCATAAATATTTTTTCTCTAAATATAAATAGAAGAAGAGTGATAAAAACGACGGTTATAATTCACTTATAAACATCTTGCCCGTCATAAACTTATGGTGTTGTGAGGTGCGTTTTATTTCAATAGGGTTCCGGATCTGTTTACTCAATCATTTTGAAGGTCTGCAGTGGGACTTATGATTGATTAACCCACCTTAATCCTTGAGGAGTCAAATTGTAAAAGAGTGGTCAACACTTCAGTAGAAGCTTCGTTTCCTGGCCTCTGAAAAGGATAGGTCAAGTTCGATCTAGATTATTGTGGCTTAGTCTGATAAACTATCCGAGTATACGGCTTTTTGCGCTTCATTTAAAATATTCAAAATCATTCTGATTTTAGCTTGCTCATTGTCTTCTATGATCTGAATCTTATTTTCTTGCGTAAGATTCATTGATGAAACTTGCGAATTCTTCTGATTGATTCCATTGATGATTTGAGAAACTTGATCCTTTTGCCCCGGGGTTAAATTAAGTAATAGGTCAAGGTCACCAAGTTTATTAGATACTATTGAGGCCTCGCTAACTGACTTGTTATCAGTATTAATTGACTCTTGACTAAAAGTATTACTTGATATTAGTAAGGAAACGAGTAGGAATTTAACTGTGTTCATGGTTTTTTAATTTATGACATAAAATTAATGGATTTTAAAGTCATATGCTAAAATTCGATTAGATTTACTAATATCTAAAACAGCAGATCAATTGATGGAAACTTGGAGTTATGTTAGTCATGAAAATATTGACCGCGAAAAATTCAAGCGTGCTTTAAATAAATGCGTAATAAATTCTGATTTGTATGCTCAGGAATTTGTCTGGGATACATTGCATCCAAATTGGGACTTGCTCGTTTATGGGGATTATCAGAAGATGGTGCCTTTACCCTATAAACGAAAATGGTTTTACAATACGTATAGACAGCCGATCTTCGTTCGTACAATCCCTTTAATTGGTGATTTTACTGATAATGACTTTACACAGATAAAAGGAGCTCTAGAGGCTAATTCTAAGCTTACGCATTTGAATTTTTCAGACAGTCCAATAGCCAAGTGTGCTGAACATGGTATTTATCAATATCTGGTATTACAGAATTCAGTTGCAGATCAACGTGCTTTGTATGGAACCAATGCCAGGCGCATAATAAAGAAGAACGCTGATGTATTGACTTTCGGTTCTATTTCAGAATCGATGACCTTTCTGAATTTTTTCAGGGATCATGTTGGACATAAATATGGCACCTTATCGGATGAGGTATATGAAAGGTTGAAAAACCTTATGGAAGAATCATTTAAACTTAATATAGGGCGGTTAGAGGTCGCTTATCACCTTGGAAAACCGATTGCTATGGTGTTCTATATTGATTTTAATGGTATTCGTTATTATATCAAAGGTGCTTCAAACGAAACTGCCAAAGAGCTTGGTGCTATGTTTCACCTTATAGATAAAGGGATTGCGGATGCGGTATCCTTAGAAATGACAGGTTTTGACTTTGTAGGTTCGAACCAAAAAGGCCTTGCCGACTTTAATAAGAAATTTGGAGCGGTTGATCGGTTCTATGGGGTTTTAAAGGAGAACGAATTCTTGTGGCCTATGAATCGTTTTGTAAAACCTTAGTCCCTTTGGTGTAATCTACGATTAGACTCCGACTCAAATAGGAATTCATCTAAAAACAACCAAGTATCATAACCGCTTCCTAAGTGCCATTCTGGACAAACACCAGGGTTTACGACTTCAAATCGAATGGCTTTTACTGCCGCCTCTTTTTTAAGTATTGTCATAAATCGAGCGATTTTAGGTTCATAATCATCGCTCTGGACTTCAGGGATATCAACGTCTGGAATCGTTATGAAATCGATCCCATTTATGGAGTAGCTGATCTTGATTTTCGAAGGAAAAAAGATCCATGATTTAAGGTCTCTAATACATGATGCACCGATGTATCGAATGTTTTTAGGCTGCTCAAAACGAACTTCGGCAATCACGTTTTCTCCATAGAAGCCTTGCCAATCTCCCGTTCTGAAATCAGTACCGCCTCGAACACCATCAATGAGTGTATTGGGTCCTGATGCCGAATATTGATTTGCGTATTCTGTTTCAAGTTTCAGACTTACGCTTGGATCTCTTTTACTGAATAGGCTTTGAACAATGGGGCTGTAGTATGGTGCGATTTTAACATTGTGAGCTATATCTGAAACGTCCGGAAACCTAGATGCTTTGACTGCAACTGCACTTGTTTCGTGTATTTTAAAGGGATTGGTATAATCTTTCCATAATCCATTATTGATCGAGAAATAAAGCCTTTGATTTAGATTATTTATCTTGCTGCTTCCAATTTTAATCACAATCGAATCTTCAAATATTCGCTGTTCAGTTGCAATAAAAGGGGTGGGTACAAAGTCCGTTTTTAAAAGGCTATCTTCTCTAAGTACAATGGTTTTAGATGTTGAAAACGGTTTGTCAGACATTTCGAACAATAGCAATCCTCCATTTTTAATTTTATTATGGTCGATTTCTGTGTCATTGATTTTATACTTATTGAATGAAACCTCTTTAACATATTTCGCAGATGCTGAATTGTCAGGTGCTTCAATGGAAAGGAGTTTCCTGTAAGGTAATTTGACCTGTGCTTTTTTAAATAAGGGTCTTCCTATTTGGTAATTCGTATTTCCCGGCGCGGTAGGGTAAAGACCTAAGGAGCTCATAACATACCAGGCACTCATTTGACCGCAATCTTCATTCCCCGATAAACCATCAGGTTGTAGCGTATAGAGCTCATTTAGAATCTTATCAACGTAGAATTGAGTCTTTTCGGATGCATTCGTATAGTTGTACAGATAGGCCATGTGATGCGAGGGTTCATTTCCATGCGCATATTGGCCAATCAGTCCTGTGATGTCTACCTGATGCCTACCAATCAAATCGGAATCAGCTGCAAACAAACGGTCTAGCCATGTTTCTAATGAATCACGTCCGCCCATGAGATCCGCAAGAACGGGAATATTATGTGGTGCATAAAGGGAATATTGCCAACTGTTGGCTTCCGTGTAGTTGAAATTCACCTCTATGGGATTGAACGGACCGAACCATTGTGCACCACGTCGGGCTCTCATAAATTTGGTAGACGGATCGTAGAGGTTTACGAAATTTAAGCTGCGTTTGTCAAATTCTTCGAACAGATCCATGCGTCCCATTTTCTTAGCCATTTGAGCAATACAAAAGTCATCATAGGCATACTCTAATGTTTTAGAGACGGATTCTGCTTCTTGATCGGAACTAATGAACCCTTGTCGTGCATACTCTTTTTTGGCCCACTCATCTAGTTTACTCGTATAAACCATTGCGTTTAGGGCTTTCGTTGTGTCAAAATCGTTGTATCCTTTCAAATAGGCATCTGCAATAACAGATACGGAATGGTACCCTATCATACATTCAGTTTCACATGCGGCCAGTTCCCATACGGGCAAATCTTTTCCTTCATCATACATGCGGAGCATGGTTCGGATGAATTCTTCAGTTCGTTCTGGCTGAATTAAGGTAAATAAAGGATGTAGTGTTCTGTAAGTGTCCCAAAGTGAGAAAACGGTGTAATGACGATCACCTTCTAGTAGTTGGTGTGTTTTTTGGTCATGTCCCCGGTATTTTCCATCTACGTCACTTGCAAGATTAGGGGCGATGAAGCAGTGGTATAGTGCCGTGTAAAATATCGCAGCTTTGTTTTTATCTTCATTACTAATTTTGATTTTAGAGAGTTCTCTTTGCCATTTAATTCTAGTTCTACCTCGTGTTTTAGAAAAGTTAAAGTCTTCTAATTCTGTCTTTCGGTTATTTAAGGCGCCTGCCTCATTGACCTGCGATATTCCAATGGCGATTTTAATTTTTTTTGTTTCTTTTGGGAATTCCACAAGTAATTTATAGCCAAATTTATCACTTACCTTTTTTATTTTTTGAGGTTCAATGGAGAAAGCTAAATCAAAATAGAAGTGTTGTTCTTCCGCCCAACTTTTTGATATTCTCCTCCCTGAAATGTGTTTATTATCATGAACAAAATATTCGGCGGAAAGAAGTTGGTCCCTATGATCAAAATCAATTAAAATGAATTTTTTATCCTCTGTTCTGGAAAATGTATATTGATGTATGCCAGCACGTTCACTCGTGGTCATCTGGGCTTTAATTTTATCGTCCTCCAAATAGACTTCATAATATCCAGGTGTCGCCTTTTCTGAGTTGTGAGAGAACTTAGACCCATAGCCTTTTTCATTTTCATAACCTGGGATTACTTTTGCTTTTTTTCCACTTTGAGGTACAATTAAGAGGTCGCAGTAGTCTGGCACGCCAGTTCCACTAAGATGTGTGTGACTGAACCCATAGATTACGGAATCAGAATAATGATAGCCCGAACAACCATCCCAACCCTCGTGCCTTGTGTCAGGACTTAGTTGAATCATGCCGAATGGGGCAGTAGCTCCGGGAAAGGTGTGTCCATGACCGCCGGTGCCCACGAAAGGGTTAACCAAGCTTACAGGTGATTGAACCATATTTCCATTTTTTGGATTCATAATTTTGTAGGCCTTGTCACTAGCTTTTTGAACGCTTTTAATTCCTTGTGCATTTGTTTGAAATACAACTAAAATGAACGCCAAATGTCCTAAAATTGATTTCATGTTTTAATTTGTCTTTTGTTAATTTTAGAATAGATTTTTCTACCTTCTATAAAATAGCCAACAAGAATATTGCCATGATATTTGACTATTTTTTCTTTATCTGTCCTGAGAAATTGTCGTTTCTTATACAGGCTTATGAAATTTCGATAAAGTGCCATATGGGCTAAAAAAACTTTCCAAAAAAACAGTGGTTTACCTTCAAGTAAGAACTTGTAAGCAGCAATACCATCAAGAGTCATTCTTTTAATCAGCATCGGAAATAAATAGCCTTTATGGTTTTTGATAATCAGAAAAAGATTATTCCTAAAATTTAAATAAACCTTTTGAGCGGATTGATAGGGTAGTGTGCCTCCGCCTAGATGAAAGACTTCGCTTCTAGGAATGATTTTAAATTTATATCCTTGGTGTCCTAATCTAATGCAAAGATCGATTTCTTCCATGTGAGCGAAGAAGTCCCGATCAAAGCCGTTGACATGATGGAATAATTCCGATCTAATCAGCATGGCAGCGCCAGAAGTCCATGTTACCTCTAGTTCATTTTCATATTGACCTTCGTCAGTTTCTGTGGAGTCTAGTATTCTTCCTCTGCAAAAAGGGAAGTAGTTATTATCGATAAAGCCGCCACAAGCACCTGCGTGTTCGAATTTCGATGGATTTATTAGTGATTTCACTTTAGGTTGACAGCCTGCGATTTTTTCGTCATTCATTGCTTCAATAAGAGGCTTGATATAATCAGGGCTAACCTCAACATCACTATTAAGGAGTAGGTAGAAATCATAATGACCTTTTATCTTCTCTAAGGCATCATTATATCCTCCCGCAAATCCAGTGTTTTCATGGTTGCTGATTGTCTGTAAGCCGCTGATGGATTTAGCGAATGCTAAGGAGTTGTCTGTGCTGCGGTTGTCCGCAAGAATCACATGGTGAGGAGAGCTGTATTCCACGACCCTTTTAAGATGTTTTTTAAGGTGGTGTTCCCCATTATAATTTAAAATAACAACCGCTAATCCCCCCATTTTAGTATTGACGATAATATTCGTTTGAATTTCCACCCCAGTGATCAACATTGTTTTGATTAGGGTTGTCGACGTTTCCATTGGCTGTATTCCTTTTGGATAGGATTTGAGGCCAGTTTGGGTTTTTTAATTCACCAACCATATCGGAATGAAGAAGTCTATAAGCTCTGTTTACTAGGTCCGGATTGTAAAAAACAAATCTTCGGTTGCTGAATACCCCAATTTTATTGTAGGTCCATATTTCATATGGATATTCCGAGGGGGAAGTTTCTTTATTAATTAAGGTGCTAGGGGAGCCGTATTTTAAATAGATTCGGCCTCGATCGGTCTCAAAGCCTTCTTGAAAATTATTCCCATACACTTTCTCGACAAAATCTACTTGCTTTTTATATCTAATCCAATCATCATAACTGTCTATTGATGAAGATTTTATCCAAAATGCTTGTATGTGCTTTCGGCATCTTGATAAATCTTTTGTTTTAAGGGTGCTAATTATATTTTTAACTTCCGCTGGTCTTGAGATAGGAATTAAGCTTTCAAGGTAATAGTCAATACTGTCATTAGGGATAGAGTTTTGAAAGGCTGGATCTAGAACGATTTCTGTGGAAACGAGGCCTGCGGTTAATTCATTGCTTCGTTCAAAGGCATATGTGCTTGTACAGACCTCATTAGATTCAGGATCAAGGATTGAAGCTTTTAGGATATAGCTACCTGTTTCTAATGTTTCAATGTCAATAACGCTAAGGTGAGCGTTTACATCACTCGTTTCAAATAAAGAAATATTCGTAAATCTTTTGATAGCATTGCCATTTGTTACGTCAATGATTTCATGTTTTATCACTACCGTATCTTCACGAAGGTCAATGGTGTTATAGGATTCATAGTAGATAGGCATTTTCGTTATTTGGGAAGGGAAGAAGTTGGAAAGCATTGGGATAATCTGATAACCTGATTTTTGAAACATACCCCCAGAATTTGAAGGAACGGCATATTCAGCAACCGTAATGTCAGAAAGTCCAGCTTGGTTTTTGTTTCCGTAGATTGTAAATAATTGCTCCCCATTAATCTTGTTTTTTGCGTTACCTCCTAGGTCTTGAATTTCAAGTTTCAACTTGTAATCTCCTTCATCAAGAGCAAACCTATTGATTTCATAAAAGTCTTCAACGATACTATCTCGTAATAAAAACTGAGGCGATTTTAAGACATAGGCTGATGACCGAATTATGGAATCCTGCTCGTAGATATCCATGTACATGGCTAATGAGGATTGAAGTGCGCTGTCTCCTATCGTTTTAAGGACTGTCGAAATACCTGAGAATTGAAGTTGAATCTCAATGTATGGTCCTATCTCCGCATTATAAAACTCTTTAAGATCAAGATAGGCTTTAAGCTTATTCTTTTGAGCAAATAGAGGTGAGGATAAAAATAAAAATAAGGTGAAAAATATAAGCTTATACATACCTTAAAAATAAGCTAATTTTCGAACATTGAATGTATCAAGATTCATCAATGTTTACTCTTATTTTCTGCGAAAGTTGGCGGTTGTATGTCTCCAAAAGATATTTGAAGTAATTGTCAGTGCTTTTGGAGATGCATTTTGTATAGTGCTTAAGCCGGTATTCAATGTGGTCCTGAAGAAATTCTAAGATTTCAAACCCATGATCTAAATCTTTTGCGCTTTGTAGAATGACTTCGAAATGATTTTCAATGGATTCATCAACTGCTTTTTTTCCTTTGCCACCACTGTCAATTAATTCGTGGTAACGGTCTTTGATATTGAAGGATTCCAACTTATCGGTATCTAAGAATTTCTCGTAACCCTTCGGGAATTGATAATCGGCCTCAAACTCCATGTCTTCCAGTTCAGAGACTCTTGATTCTAAGAAACGATCCGGGAATTTAAATGCATCTTGCCAGTTGATATAATCTTGCCACATTCCAAAACGACGAACATTATTTCCTAAATCAATAATATGAAAATTAGACTTATTCGGAAGCTTTCTTGACCCTCTTCCTATCATTTGATGATAAAGGGTTAGAGATCTTGTTGCCCTATTGATTATTATCGTTTTGACAGTTGGTTCATCAAATCCAGTCGTCAAAATCCCTACTGATGTAAGAATCGCATCGGGTGTTACTTTGAACCATTTTAATATATCTTTTCGATCCTTATCGCTAAATGTTGAATCTAAATGTTTGATATTGTAATTCAACTTTTGAAAAGATTCCTTTACGCGTATAGAGGTTTCTATTCCGGCATTAAATATCAACGTCTTTTTTCCTAAGGATATCTCTTCATAGGCAAAGATCAGTTTCTCCTGCATGAAATAATTGCTGTAAAGCATATCGGAGCTTGTAATCGTAAAGTCTCCATTCGTTCCAATTTTAAGACCGTGAAGATTTACATCATAGCTATAAGTTTCGGCATTTGATAAGTAAGCTTTTTCGATAAGTCCTGCTATGGATTCTCCTACTAAAAGCCGATTGTAATTGTCTTTTAGTGGCAGGGTTTTATTGCTGCTTAACGGAGTCGCTGTTACCCCTAGGATGTTACAATTCTCATAGTATTGAAATATTTTTCGAAAACTATTATAATGTGCCTCATCCACAATCACAAGGCCTACATTTTTGATGAAATCTTGGTCATCGATGAGTCTGTTGTGCAAGGTTTCTACCATAGCGATAAAGCAATGGTACTCATCTTGGTCAGGCAAGTCTTTCACTTCTGAATTGATGACTTTATTTGCGACACCAATTGCAGATAGCTGTTTGGAGGTCTGAACCGATAATTCAATTCTATGTGTGAGAATTAAAACTTTCTTTTTCCAAGTCTCTATGTACTTTCTTCCTATTTCTGAAAAAATAACCGTCTTCCCTCCACCTGTAGGTAGCTGATAAAGTAAGTTGAAATTATTACCATTACTTGATAATTCGTCTAGTATAATGTTGACTGTTTCTTCTTGAAAAGGGTAAAGTTTTTTGGCTTGATACAGGTCGACATCAATCATTCTGTGAGTGGTTTGGCAAGTTGCAAAAGTACGTTCTTTCTTTTAAAGACGCTACAGAAAGTTTAAATTATTTTGTCCAATGTTGCATAAATATGGCTCCTGCAATGGCGACATTCAATGATTCCGCATTTCCAGAACCTTCAATTTTGAGAGGCTTATCTATATGTTTCCTCAAGTTCTCAGATACTCCGCGGCTTTCATTGCCAAGAATCAAACCGTTCATTTCTTGTAAATCCTTTGATTCAAATGATCCTCCATCTAACAAAGCACCACCTATATGTAGATTTTGTGCATTGATAAAGTCCATGAGGTCCATATACCAAATCTTGACCCTTAAGAAGCTACCCATGGTCGACTGCAGTGTTTTAGCATTATATAGGTCAACTGTTTTGGGAGAACAAACAAATTGTTGTATTCCAAACCAATCGGCTGTTCTTATTAATGTACCTAAGTTACCAGGGTCCTGAATATCATCGAGGAGAATCACTTTTTGAAGCGGGTCAAAAATAATCTCTTTTTCTTTTTTTAAAACAAGTAAAATAGAGTTTGGTGTTTTTAATGTTGAAATCCTCGATAAATCACTAGGAGATACGGTATGGACGAGTTCGTCATGTAGTTTGGAGATCTCAAGTAAATAATCATTTGTGCAAATAATGCTTTTTATTCGATCTGAATGGTGTGTAATAACCTCATGACAAATTTTAATGCCTTCAACTAAGAAACACTGTTCTTGATCCCGGTTCTTTTTTTGATGAAGGCTTTTAATCCACTTTAAATAGTTTTGGGAGATTTTTTGCATACGATATTACTTACTTTTGTATCAATTCGATGATGAAGATAAATAAACTTTGGTTGTATTATGTATTGCTTGCAATGTGTCTCAGTGCATGTTCAATATCGAAGAATGTACCAGAGGGCTATTTTTTATTAAAATCGAATAAACTAGCTTATGTTAAAAAAGTTCCATTCGCATATGATTTAGAGGCCATACTTAAGCAAAGACCTAATCAAAAAACTTTTGGATTACTTTTAAAGCTAAGGACTTATAATCTTATTGATTCTGTTAAAATTGCTAAAACAAAACAAAATAAATTTGATTCGTTTCAAAAAGGAATTGTTAGGAAGAGGAAGAGGTGCGCTGCTATAAATCAACGCAGAATTACGCGCGCTAAAAAAAAAGGTAAAAGCTTTTATAATAAAAAGGTTGTTGAGGATACGGTTTACAGTCATTTGTTAATCAAAGAAAGACTCAAGTATCAATTTGGAGAGGAGCCTATCGTGTTTGATACAATTGCCTACAAAAAAACCAGTAAACAACTTGTTAATTTCTTGAGACGCAAGGGGTATTATAGATCCAAACTAACGGATACTATAATCGTTGATAGTGTTCATCGGAAGATCGAGGTCGTTTATAACTTGGACATTGGGCCTGCTTTTATTATTGATTCGGTCTTTTATTCTGGAGATTCCGTAATGGTTAGAAATCACGATGCATACCTTGCTGAACGTCTTTTAAAGGATAAGCAACACCCCCTGCTATACAAAGCTTTTGACATCGATGTTTTGGGGGATTATAGAGAGGTATTCGCAAAGGACCAAAGAAACCATGGGTACTATAAATTCTCTGCCTCGAGTATCGAATTTATTGCAGATACCTTATTCTCCACCATGAAGGTGAATTTGGAGATGAAGCTAAATAAACAGTTCATACCAATAGCAGACAATCCTGATAGCCTTGTTTTAAAACCCTATAAGTATGCTATGGTAAATGAGGTTCATTTTCATATGAGCGACACCTTGAATGTGCCTGGTGATTTTGGTGATTATTGTCAATGTCTGAATTTTGAAGACCCACAATACAGACAGTTTTTCATTACCAAAGAGAAGTTTTTATTCAATAAACACGTATTGGCAGAGAAAGAAAGTATTGAGGATCAAAATACAGTGAAGGTAACCAGCCGACAAGCATGGATTCATTATAATGGAATCAAACCATTGCTTAATCCATCGATTTTGGAGCTTCATAACTTTTTAGAGAAGGGAAAGTATTACAAAGGAGATCATCTCATAAAATCGGTTAAAGGAATATCTCAGCTCGGCGTGTTTAGTGCTGTTAAGCCAGTAATTATTGAATTGCCTGATACTGGTGCTGTTCGCTTAATGGATGTACATTATTATTTGGAGCCTAATAAAAAGCAATCTGTTGCATTTGACAATCGATTTACAACCTCATCAGCCGGACTCCCGGGAGTGAGTGCTTCTGTTAATTATATGAATAGAAATCTGTTTCGAAATGCAGAAAAACTGACCTTATCATTTGGGGCAGGTTTTGAGACTCAAACGCAAGTTTTCGCCTCTAATGTTGAGAACTCAAACACTTTGTTTAACTCCATTGAAATCGCACCTAGTATTCAATTGGAATTGATTGGTTTGGCTCCTTTTTCGTCTACAGCCCTATCTAAAAGGCACAGAGCAAGAACATTGATTACTACAGCGTTCAATTATGAAAAGCGTGAGATTTTCAAGAAGCGAGAGGTGTTTCAGTTGAATTATTTATGGAAATTTTTAGTCGGTTCTACCCAAGTATTTGAAATGGGGCTGCCTGGAGCTTCTGTAATAAAACTTGTAAATATTTCTCCTACAGATGATTTTCAGGCAAGATTAGATTCTATAAATGACCCGTTTTTAATTAATGCCTACAGCAACCAATTTGTATGGCAAGATGCACGATTTACTTTTGAATACAACAACAAAAACAAAACCTATAGCGCAGGTAAAAAGCCATTTTTAGGTGCAGGTATTTTATTTTCGACCAGCTTTGATGCAGCTGGGAACCTCCTTTCTTTATTTCAAAGTAAGCAAGACACAAGCATAGATGGTAGTCATCAATTCCTCAATTTGAAATATGCTCAGTTTGTGAGAGTGGATACTAAATACATTCTGTCTAAAAAGCTAAATTCAAAATCTTCAATTCATTTCCGTTCCAATGCAGGCTTTGGCATTCCGTATGGTAACACAAAGACATCCTTGCCTTACGATTATAGTTTTTATGGCGGTGGAGCAAATGACAATCGGGGATGGAATGCTCGAACCTTAGGTCCTGGAAATTATAAATACCATTTAGATACAAATAGAACAGTTACCCAAATTGGGGATATAAGGCTAGGGGGTTCTGTTGAATATCGCTTTTCTTTGGGTGCGCTTTTTAAAGGTGCTGTTTTTACTGATTTCGGGAACATTTGGACTTACAAAGAGGATTCTAGAATGGCGAAATTTGAGTTGAAAAACGCATTAAAAGAAATGGCCTTGGCTACTGGTTTAGGATTGCGTTTAGATTTGGATTATTTTGTCATCAGGCTAGATGTCGGTGTCCCTATTTACAATCCGGCTTATGCTGATGGTGCGCGTTGGTTCTTCCAAGACATGAAAGATCGAGCTATATATAAACAGGAGGGTGTAGATGCTGGAATCGATATAAGCACAATGCCTCGTCCGTTTATCCCTAGAATTCATTTTGGATTAGGCTATCCTTTTTAATTATGAGAATAACACTTTGTCTTTTTGTTTTGTGCTGCCTGAATTCTTGTATGAAGGGTGAGGATGCAGATTTGGTTGTTTTCAATGCTGAAATTCATATCTTAAATGAAGGGAATAAAATTGTAGAGGCAATGGCTATAAAGGATGGGAGGATCATTGAATTCGGACCGGACCGTCAGATACTCAATAAATATGCTTACAAATCCTCAATTGATGCGAGAGGAAAAGAGATCTACCCAGGTTTTATCGATTCTCATGGTCATTTATTATCCTATGCAGAGCTTTTGCTTAGTGCAGATTTGGTCGGTTCTAGCTCCCAAAAGGATATGATTGAGCGGGTTGTCAATTATCAAGATGTAAATAATAAGAAAATAGTAATAGGTCGAGGTTGGGATCAGTCATTATGGGATGATAGTTCCTTTCCTGATAATCAACTTTTAAATGAAAGCTTTAAAGACACTCCAGTTTGTCTGTACCGAATCGATGGTCACTCGGCACTGATTAATGATGCATTTATTAATCTTCTAGGTGAATTTCAGGTGCCTGATGGTGGTGAGGTTCTAACACGGACAGATGGACATTATTCAGGTCTTTTCATCGATGCTGCCCTGATGCTTTTAGATCCTTTTATTCCAAAGTTTCCTGATGCTGCAATTAAGGAAAAACTAAAGGAAATTCAATCAGAGTTGTTTTCTTATGGTGTTACAGGGGTTCATGAAGCAGGTGTGGATTTCGAGGAGCTAGAACTTCTTGATCAAATGGCAACGACAAATGAACTTTCTTTAAATATATACGCAATGCTTTCTCCTACTCAGGCGAACTTAGATTTCGCAAAGGAAAAGGGCATATACCGTAACAAAAACTTATTAGTAAGAAGCTTTAAAGCTTATGTCGATGGTGCGCTAGGATCTAGTGGGGCACTCTTAAAAGAGTCGTATCACGATCACCCAAACTACACTGGCTTGTCATTGACCTCTGTTGAAGCACTTTCCTCATTACGAGATTATTGTTTGTCTGTAAATTATCAATTGAATTGTCATGGTATAGGCGATTCGGCAGTCGCTCGAATTTTAAATATGTGTAAAGTAGCCTATCGTAAAAAACCAGACCATCGTTTCCGAGTTGAACATGCCCAGCTCGTTTCACCTAATGACTTTGAATTGTTTAATAAATACGCGGTATTTCCGTCCGTTCAACCGACTCATGCAACAACAGATCAACGCTGGGCAGCCTCTAAAATTGGACAAGAACGATTAAAAGGAGCCTATGCAAATAAATCACTTTTGAATCAATTTGGAATGATTGCTTTGGGGACTGATTTTCCAGTGGAATACACCAATCCTTTTTATACGATTCATTCTGCAGTAAATAGAAGGACACCTAAAAATTATCCTGAAAAGGGGTTTCTCTCAGATGAAGCGCTTACCATGGAAGAGACGCTTAGGGGCATGACTATTTGGGGTGCTTTTGCTTCATTTCAAGAAGAGGAGTTGGGTTCATTGGAAAAAGGGAAACAAGCGACTTTTGTTGTATTGGATCGGCCAATTAATCATACGTCAAGCTTTATGCCTAATTATTCATGGTTAACCTGCATTGAAGGGAGAATTGTTCATTCTTTAGAATGATAATACCTAATTTTATATTATGAATGTAGAACAGATATACACAAAATGTTTAGCGCAAGGGGCGTATTACATTGAATCCAATGGCGAGGCAGCGGTAATTGATCCGCTTAGAGAAACGTCTCCTTATTTGAATCGACTTCATTCAGATGGCGCTAAGGTTAAGTATATTTTCGAGACACATTTCCATGCGGATTTTGTAAGCGGGCATGTTGATTTGGCGAAAGACACAGGGGCAACAATCGTATTTGGACCTGAGGCTGCACCAGAATTCCCCTTTCATTCTGCAAAAGATCAAGAAGTTTTTAAGGTAGGGGATTTATCAATTAAAGTGTTACATACCCCGGGCCATACCATGGAGTCTACCTGCTATTTATTAAGTGACAAATCAGGTAGGGATTTGGCGGTTTTCACTGGAGACACTCTTTTTATTGGTGATGTAGGCCGACCTGATTTGGTTCAAAAGGCAGCTACCATGACCCAAGAAGACTTGGCTGGGAAGCTTTTTGATTCTCTTCGAAATAAGCTGATGACATTAGCTGATGATGTCGTCGTATATCCTGCGCATGGTGCAGGAAGTGCATGCGGTAAGAACATGTCAAAGGAGACCACGAGTACAATCGGTGAACAAAAAGCATTAAATTATGCACTGCGGGCAGATATGACCAAGGAGGAATTTGTTGATGAGGTTACAGATGGCTTGATGCCAGCCCCTCAATACTTCGGGATGAATGTCGCTATGAATAAAAAGGGTTATGACCCAATTTCTGAAGTTATGAAAAGGGGCAATACAGCGCTTTCTATTGGTGATTTCACGGATTTATCGAGTCAGTCAGATGTCTTAATTCTTGATACGCGTGAGGCTACTGATTTTTCTAATGGATTCATTTCTGGGAGTATTTTCATTGGCTTAGAAGGTCAGTTTGCACCATGGGTTGGCGCATTAATTTCTACGGATAATCAAAAGATTATTTTAGTTACAGATACAGGTAAAGAGGAGGAAGCTGTTCAGCGTCTTGCTCGGGTGGGATACGATAATGTTCTTGGTTTTTTGCAAGGAGGGATAAGTTCTTGGATTGAATCGGGAGGGTCCACTGAAAAATTAGATCGATTAAATGTAACTGAATTTTCAAGTTTAGATTTAGAAAAAGAGTGTGTAATTGATGTGCGGAAACCTGGAGAGCATGATGCTTCTCATTTGACGGTAGCCAAATCCCTTCCTCTCGATTACATAGGGAAAAACCTGCCTGAGTACCCTGTTGATAAGCCTTTGATATTGCACTGCGCTGGAGGATATAGAAGTCTGATAGCAGCTTCTATTCTTAAGAAAAATGGCATTAAAAATGTTCGTGACCTGATAGGGGGGTACAACGCGATTCCTGAAAACTTTTCATTGAAATCAGACTTTGTTTGTCCAAGTAAGTCTTAGGAAATCCCAAGGATTCTTTTGAAAAACCATTCTCCAGATAATAGTAATGCACAAGCTATAAGATACCAAGTGTAATCGATGAGTTTGTAATCGGTGTCCTCCATGAAAGAGACCGATTTTATTTCATTTCTATTTGCAAGATCGTTGATGAAGCTATTTCTATTCGATAGTTTGTAAAACCCTCCTTTGTTTTGTTTAGCTAGTTGTTTTAGGACACTGTGGTTGGCGACAGATTCACTTTTTTCTATATCAATGTCCTCAACAATAAAAGTTCCTTTTTTAGTATAGTCCTTATTGTCAAATGTAGTCTGAGCTAACCAGGTGTACTTTCCAGGGTTTAGTTTACCGAGCTGCGCCTTGTATCCGTTTTCATATATTGAGAATTGAGAATTGTATTCCTTTCCCGTTTCATCGGTAATATTTAACTCCAATAAAGGAATCGTAATGGCCTCTAGAGAGGAATTGTAAAATACTCCATTAATGACGAGGTCTTCCTCTTTGTTTATCTTTTTAGGAAAACGTATACTAAGCCCCTGGGACTTCGTGGGGATGGTTAGGTATTGTATCGATTTATTAATAAATCCGTTAAACACCTCATGGTTTTTTGTTCGTTGGTACTCATTGATTCTCCATTTCCATATTCCTTCACCTAAAAGCACACTATACCTTTTTCCTCGTTGCAGCATAAAATACATTAACGGCGTATTTTTAATAACGGTCCCTATTCTTTGTTTAAGAAGAACGGTTGCTCCTGTAGGTGTTTTAAAATCACCATATTTGCCATTTAGAGGCGGGTAGTAGTTCAAAGACTCTTTGAGCAGCGGGTTGGTTACAAAAGCCGAGAAATTATCGTTGACGGCCCCTTGCATATCATCACTTTGATTTCGAGTATTGTTTTCAAAGCTAATGCCAAGTTGATTGTATAATGATTTATGGCTCGAAGCACCTAGGATATATAAAACTGGAATGTTTTTTAATCTGAATTTATTGATGGTTTCGAGGTCACTGTTTTTTTGAGGTGTATGACAAATCAACAGGTTGATGTCATTCATCTCACCAGTCCATTTATTAAATAGTGTGGATTCAAATTCTATATTCTCATCTGCCGAAAGAACATTGTGAATAGCAGAAATATCTGGATGAGGCGCTGTTGAAAGAAGTAATATTTTATTCCGTGAATCTAAAACCTCTACATAGAAATTTTTGGTATTGTTCTTATAAGAAATTTCGTTGGGTTTATTTTCAATTTTAATTGTATAAGTCTGATACCCTAGTTCATCAGCAGGCAGTAGAAATCTAATCTTTTGAAAATCCTCGGATTCGTTTCCATAAACTAAGGATTGAGAAGCGACAAGCTTTCCCTTCTTATAAATAGCGAGTAATACGTCTTCATTCGGTAATTGGTAGGAGGCGACATCAATTTCTACCGGGAAGTCATTTTTAAAAAAAGCCAAAGGGTTATTGAAAACGGAACGAATCAGTTGATCCTTTTTTTGAATAGAATCTCCTACCGCAATTGCAAAGATTGGAGTGGTTCGCATCTTGTCTGCCATATAGATAGGGTTAGCCCCCACATTGAAGTTCCCATCTGATATAAAAGCAATCCCTCCTAGGTTGCGGTTGTAATATTCTGAATGTATGTATTCAAATACTTCTTCTAGGTTTGAATTTACTTCGTTAAATTGATAGGTACTCGTATCGCTTGTGGTCGTTCCAATGGTCAGGTTTTTAAGGTCAAATTGGGAACCGAATTTATTTTCAAGTTCAAGGCGAAGCGCCTCAACATCATTGGCAACAGTATTGCTATCCTTATAATTCAGCATAGATGCTGAATTGTCTGTAACCACGAAAAAGAGAGGGGGCTCAACCCTTTCTTTAAACGATTTAAAGAAAAGACCTAAGAGAGTAATCGATATAAGAAAGATAGACAGAAACCGAAGGGTGTACAGACAGCTTTTCCATAACGCTGAAAGCGAAGTAAAGCCATTTTTATTTCTGTAGGAAAACCAAGACAGAAATAAGGAAATAAAAAGAATACCCAAAAGCCACCAAGCGGAATATTCTAGATTTATATTCATGATTTTAAAATTAGGTACAAAAATAGAATTAAATCAATTTTCAATGATAATTTACAAATCTGAATTACAGACCAATTTTGGTTTCAAATGGTTATATTCGTAACCAAAAATCAACAAATGTCAAAAACTGTTTATATCGTATCCGCAGTGCGCACACCCATAGGTTCATTCCTAGGAGGCTTGTCTAGCGTACCTGCCACACAATTAGGTTCTGTAGCTATAAAAGGAGCTTTATCAAAAGGAAATGTATCGCCATCTCTTATCGATGAGGTTTTTATGGGTAATGTATTACAAGCTGGAGTTGGGCAAGCTCCTGCTAGACAGGCTGCATTAGGAGCTGGCATAGCCAATAACGTTCCGTGTACTACAATAAATAAGGTATGTGCTTCAGGAATGAAGTCGGTTGCACTTGGTGCACAATCCATACTTGCTGGAGACAATGAGGTTGTCGTTGCAGGCGGAATGGAGAATATGTCTATGACTCCGCATTATATGATGGGTCGCTCAGGTACTAAATTTGGAAATATTCAAATGCTTGATGGTCTTACCAAAGATGGTTTATTAGATGTGTATAACAAAGTCCCAATGGGGAATTGTGCTGAGCTTTGCGCTAAAGAACACAATATAACGCGTAAGGACCAAGATGATTTTGCGATTGAATCTTACAAGAGAGCGGCGGCGGCATGGGAGAATGGTAAATTCTCTGATGAGGTTGTGCCCGTTGCAGTCCCTCAACGAAAAGGCGACCCAAAGATTATTGATCAGGATGAAGAATACAAAAATGTGTTCTTGGATAAGATTCCAAATCTACGTCCTGCGTTCGACAAAGAAGGAACGATTACTGCGGCGAATGCATCAACTTTAAATGATGGTGCATCTTGTCTGATTTTGGCTTCTGAAGAAGCTGTAAAGAAAAATGGACTCACGCCAATTGGAAAAATAGTTTCTTATGCAGATGCAGCGCATGAGCCTGAGTGGTTTACAACAGCACCCTCAAAGGCAGTCCCCAAAGCTCTGGCTAAAGCCAATTTAAAGACATCAGATATTGATTTCTGGGAATTAAACCAGGCATTTTCTGTGGTTGGAATAGCGAACACAAAAATTCTTGGATTAGATCCTTCTAAAGTAGATGTTAACGGTGGTGCAGTTGCTTTAGGTCATCCACTTGGAAATTCAGGCTCTAGAATACTGGTAACTCTATTACATGTCCTAAAACAAAACGGTGGTATACTTGGTGGTGCTGGAATCTGTAATGGAGGCGGCGGAGCTTCAGCTATGGTGATTGAGAATGTTTAGAATTTATTCAAATTAACGTGAAAGGTGGCTCTTCTGTCACCTTTTTTTATGCGCATATAAAACAAAGAAAGTTGTGCGTTGTTATAAATCCATGTATCAATTAAAGAAAACACAGTTTATAAAGACCGACCTTCAATCAGCATGGGATTTTTTCTCATCGCCTCTTAATTTAAAGAAGATTACTCCTCCAGAAATGGGCTTTGAAGTCAAGACGGCGCTTCCCGATAAAATGTATGAGGGACTTATGATTGAATATACTGTAAAACCTCTACTTGGTATTCCATTGAATTGGATCACGGAGATCAAGACTGTTAAAGAGCTTGACTTTTTTGTCGATGAGCAACGAAAAGGCCCATACAGAATCTGGCATCACGAGCATCATTTTAAAGAAGTCGAGGGAGGGGTAGAGATGACGGATATCGTTTCCTATGAACTGCCTTTTGGCTTTCTTGGCAGATTAATGCATCCAATCATTGTTAAAAAGAAATTAGAAGAAATATTTGAATTTCGATTTAAAGCAGTGGAACATACAATTGACTTCTAATTGTCGTAAATTTACGGCACTGTGAAATTCAAAGACTACAACATAGAATCAAAGTTAAAAACCCAATTAGAGTATTTGGGCTTTAACCGTCCTACTGACATTCAATTTAGAGCCATACAGGCTATACTTGACGGAGAGGATGTCATGGCGGTCGCTCCAACCGGAACCGGGAAGACAGCGGCATTTGTCATACCAATATTGAATCAATTACTCCGTACCAAGAGGAAGAACATCGGTGGAATTCGCGCCCTGATTCTAGTGCCGACTCGTGAATTGGCAAAGCAAATTGCTACAGTGGTTGAAACCATTGGGATAAAGACTGGCGTTTCTGTTTTGGGGCTTTATGGAGGTGTTGACCAGGATCCTCAAATCAAAACATTGAATAAAAAACTTGATGTACTGGTTGCGACTCCAGGTCGAATGTTTGATCTTATTTCGCAAGGCTTTATTGATTTATCAGGAATAGAATTTTTTGTTATTGATGAGGCTGATTTAATGCTCGATTTAGGCTTCAATAAAGACATCCAAGATGTGCTGCGTCATCTTCCTAGGAAACGGCAGACCTTATTCTTTACAGCCACCATAAATAAAAAAATAAAATCTCTAGCCTACGATGTTGTTCGCGATGCGATAAGAATTCATGTTTCTCCAAAAAACCCAGTATCCAAAAATGTAAACCATGCTGTTGCAAGTGTCGAAATGGATGACAAGCGTTACTTCTTAGAGAACTTGCTCAAAGAATTTGATGAAGGTAAATTCATTGTCTTTTCTAGAACTAAAGTTAGAGTAGAAAGGGTGGTGGCAGCTATGAAGCGAGTCGATGTTGAATCAGAAGCGCTACACGGAGGGATTGAGCAAGCTGATCGCTTTGCTATTTTGGATCGTTTTCGAAAAGGAGATAATAGAATTTTGGTAACCACAGATGTCGCTTGTAGAGGTATTGATATTCCAGATATGGACTATGTTATCAACTACGATATTCCTGACAATCCAGAGAACTATGTTCACCGATGTGGTCGAACAGGAAGAGGCAATAATAAAGGGCATGCGATTTCTTTTTGTGCTGAGAATGAAGAAGAGTTATTGAATGCAATTCAAGAGTATACAGGTCAAGAAATTGAACGATTTGAATTGGCTCCAAATGAATATAAAGACATTATTGAGGAGTCTGATTTTAATGAAAAAGATTGGAGAAAACTGCTTTCTGATAGTGAAAACCCTGAGGGTTGGGACTAATCACTTCTTTTATTCAAAGGGTGTAAAGTTAATGTTCTTAAGATCAACATCAATTTTAGATAACTCTTGCTCTGTGACTTTGGTTCCGAGCTTTAAATTGTATTTCAATGTAAGGCCGTAATGTAAATAATGATTTTCGGACAAGTCAGAAAGAAGTCTCGCATTGACTCCAAGACTTAAAAAATCCATTGGGTAATAGGCTGCTATATTAATCGTGTAATAGTTTTCAGATCCTTGTTTATCTCCAAAGTTAAAAGCATATCCAATATCAATCCCAGACGTTTGGGTGAATAATGTACTTATTTGAGGATTAAGCATACCGTAGAAATAATCTACTTTGACGCCCGCTTGAGAATAAACATAGTTTTGTTGATCAGATGTTCTTTTTGTTGCTTTTAGTCCGAATGTTTTATATCCGCCTAAGCTAAACATATACCGCATGCCTGGCGAGTTGAAAAACGCAAATTCACTAGGCTTTTTACCCAAGGTGTAATAAGAAAAAGAAGGTTCTAAGGTGTAGCGAACTCTGCTTTCTTTAAGATTTTTAATCAGTGTTTTTCTTGCTTTGGATCTGGTTTTTAAACCTAAATTTTTTATAACATTGTTGTCTTTGTATTCATTTTCTAGGATGGCCATAGAGACCAAAGCTTGCTGAAGTTTATATTCTTTTGATTTTGATTCAACGTATCTAATCCTTTCGCTTAAATTATAATCGTAACGTCGTTCTGTTATTTCTTGAAAGGATGATTGGTCGATGTCAGAATATTCGGATAACTGCCTAAAAACGACAGTAAGGTGCTCTAAACTTGTTCCTTTTTTGGACATCATTTCTTGGACACGTAAAGACAGTTCGTTGAATTTTTCAACTCTCAACGAGTCTTGAGCTGCAAGTGAGTTTGTGAAAAACACAGCAACAACAAAAGTTATCTTACAACAATGACTAAACATCAATCCTCTCAATATATTCCAAATATAAATAATTGTGATTGAATTATAAGTTAATTGGGAGTCATTTATTTAATTCATGGTGATTAATGAATATTTTTCGCAGTCGATATCATTTATTAAATGACTGTGTTGTTTTCTTGAATAAAATATTCTATTTGTTAAAATAATGGTTGAATAAAGAGGTGAAGAGCATTTAGGCGCCACTTTTAGTCGTTGTATTGTGAATAGAGCCTAGTTGCAGTGCGTATTCACTTCGTTCTTATTCCACAATATGAAGTAAGTGTTAGTATGTAAGTATTTGGTAAATAAAAAAGCCCCTCGATTTGAGGGGCTAATATTTGATTTATCAATTTTCTACTGCTTTATAATTCTGGCAGTTTCTATTTTTGAGCCTTTGATTATTTTCAGAAAATAAAGACCATTTCCTAATGGACTTAAATCAATGCTATAAGTATCTAATCCTTTAGCCACAGCCATTATTCTCCCTTTAGAATCCAAGAGCTCAAATTCAAATGTTCCATCCATGGTTATTTTAACAGCAGCTTGCGTAGGGTTGGGGTATAGACTAAAACTTAATGCATGGTCTTCAGCTATGCTGTTTGTGCACTCAATTACGGTGAGCACACCTGAAATAGAGTTGGTACATCCGTTTGTATCAGTATACATATAGTCTATCTCGTGATCACCAACTCCAGCTTGGGCTGGACTGAATAAATCATTTTGTCCTATAACAACTCCGGCCCCGGAGTAGTTACCTCCCTCTGGGCTAGCATTTTGCAATGGAAAAGGAATCCCATCTAAACAAATAGAGTCCATAGGAGTCCATGTCATCACGGGAAGGTCGTTAACGGTAACGTTTACTTGAGCTGAGTTCCCACAGTCATTTACATCAGTCGCATAGAGAAGATAAGTCGTCGTCGCAGTGGGTGAAAACGGCTCGCCATTTACCACATTATCGCTCCAGAAGTAGTCCGAAGCGCCTGTACCATTGAGCGTGACACTTGCCCCCAAACAAATACTTAGGTTGGCCCCAGCGTCAACATTGGGTAATTCGTTAATTGTTACCATGACTTCATCAGCTAGGCTGCAGCCTTCGAGTGTCGTTCCTAATACAGTGTATAAAGTTGTTGAGGTGGGCACAAAAGGAATGCCATTTGTGATGACACCATCCCATAAATAGGAGTCTGCGCCTGAAGCAAGTAAAATAATAGTATCATTTTGGCATATGATTTGATCTTCACCAGCATAAGTATTAGGCAATGGATTCACGGTAACATTAACCACAGATGAACTTGCTTCACATCCATTTGGGTCAGTGTAAGTTAATGAATAATCTCCTGAATTTTCTACGGTTATGGTTTGGTTCGTCGCTCCATTGGACCACAAGTTTCCGAGGCCTTGTGATGAGTTTAGATCAACACTTTCTCCCTCACAAAAGGTCAAGGGGCCGCTTGCTGTAATCATTGGTGTGTTGGGTAGGGGATTCACGAGCACTGTTATTGGTGTTGATGTTGCCGAGCAACCTGATGGATCTGTATAGCTTACCGAATACACACCTGTACTTGTTACATTGATAGAAGCATTATTACTTCCATTTGACCATGTGTTCCCTGTGGTATAGCTTGAAGATAGCGTGGTCATTTCACCATCACAAAGGATGAAGCCCCCACTTGAGCTAATACCAGGAGTTACTGGGGGGGATGGGTCATTTAGTGCTTCAGTTAAAGCATTTGATGTGCATCCCGTTCCACTAACAACGGTTATGGTGTAGGAACCAGCGGGTAGGTTTGTTAAAGAGTATGGGTAGCTTATGTTTGTTTCTGTTCCACTTGTTGTACCTGTCCAAGAAACAGTGCCGTTTTCATCACCATTGATTTCAATAGATCCTGTTGAGGTTCCGCAAGCTGTCGGACCATTAATTGAGACTATATTGATTGTTGGTGCATTAGTGACAATGATTGAAAGTATATCCGATGTCGAAGTACATCCGTTCATATCAGTGTAGCTAACAAAGTAATCACCTTGAGAATCAACTGAAACTGTTGAAGAAGTCTCTGAGGTTGACCAAACGACATTTGTTGGATAGGATGATGTTAGGTTAAGCGTGCTTCCTTCGCAGATGTTCGTTGCTCCCGAAGGGATAATTAAGGGTTGATTTGGAGGCGTGTTAACAGAAACCGAAGTATATACGTTAGTTTGACACCCCAGGCTACTTGTTACCAGGCAGGTGTATTGTGTTTGGCTCATAGGTGAGACAGAAATATTAGCGTCTGTAGAAATGATTACGTTTCCATCGTACCATTCATAACTCGCTCCACCTGTTGCGCTAATGATCGATGTTACTCCTGGACAGATTGATGTGTTGTTGCTTGCGCTTGCTGTAAATATAGCTGATCCAGCAACTGTTGTGTTAAATATCGCTTCACATTGGTCACCAAGGGTTGCAACGTGAACGGTATAGTTATCGGAGGGCAGGTTAGAAAAGATTGGGCTTGTTTGATAGTTCACACCATCAAGACTGTAAAAATAAGTACCGTCACCACCGCTTGCACCACTTACCGATATCGTTCCGTTATTATTACCGCATGTTGTCGCCATATTGCTTATTGTCGCACTTATGGATTCATTCACAGTAAAAGGAAAATATACGGCATCTGTCTGGCAAGAACCGTCTGCATACAAATAAATGGCATATTCCCCGGGTGTATTCATTGTATAAGAATTACTGGCAGTAGTTGATGATTCGATCACTTCTGTAAACGGCTCGTCTGTGAGATACCAGAAGTAATTTGTAGCATTACTTGAATTAGAACCATTCGCCGCGATTACGCCTCCAGGGCAAACGTTGCCTTCCGTGACCACAAAGTCAGCGATAGGAGCAGGTCCATTAGAAAGCATAACATCCATGGCGATTGACCCTCCAATTCCAAAAGTTCCTGCGTCAGTCCAGCCATTTCCATCTAAATCAAAATAATAGGCATCGTTTCCGCCTGCTATGGTCGTTGTCATTCCAATAAGAACGGTGTCCTGAGGTGTGCCATAAAATAGCTCGAAACCGACAAAGAAATTTCCTGTAACAGAAGCGGGTGTTGTAAAATCAAATTCATTCCAAAACCCCTCATTGATATCTGCAATATTGATCGTTTCAGATGCGAGTACTGTGCCCGGAGCACCGGGTATTGTTATGTTGTCATCTGCATATACGTTTAGAATCATGGTTCCTGTTCCTGATTCATCTGCAGCAGTAAATATAGGCATCTCAACTCTTCTGACCTCTGATGTCCCTGGGTTTGTGAATTTCTCTGCATATTGATAAGCAAACCATCCTGCTCCATCTAAATCTGCGTGTCCAGGGATATTTCCCCATCCGCCTGGAGCTGTATTGTAATAATAATACCCATTTGCATCGGCGTCAGCAGGATCCCAATTTCTTAAAGTATCACATGCCGTGCCTACTGCAGGAGCAACCACTTGAATGTATCCAATTTCTTGTGCTGGTGTAGCATCAGTTCCGAAACCATTTGAAGCGGTTAGGGTCACGTCATAGGTGCCCACTGTGAAAAATTCTATTTGAGGATCCTGTGAATTACTTGTAGTGGTATTGATGTAATTCCAGTCTGTGCCTTGGGCGCCTGTTAAAGTCCATGTCCATCCTGTGGGAACATTAGTTGATTGGTCGATAAGACTAACACTTCCGTTAACGGGAATAATTACCGGTGCGGGGCCTGCAGGTATTGAGGCAAAAGAAGAGATTGGGGGTGTGTTTGTGGGGTCGCATCCTGGTGAGATTAGCAAGGGGCCTCTAATACCCTGAAGAATCGAGAGCATATAATCGGATTGGTCTTGTGTAAACATGACCGTACAGTTGGAGTAATCCATGTAGTTTTCATACTGCGTTTCGGTTCCAGCACAGGTTTGCTGATTTCCAGAGCAAGAACCTGGGAAATCAAACGATGGGCCATCAGAGATAGGGGTGTCGTTAAATCCGTCGTCGTTTCCACAACTACCCGAGCCTCCCCAAGTGTGGTCAAGTCCCAAATAGTGTCCTACCTCATGGGTAAGAACATTTTCATTGTTTACGCCTAGATTGTAATCTAAAACGATACCGTCAATTCCCGCACTAGGTAAAAATGTAGGATTTGGTCTGTATGCGTATCCAGCAGTGCCTGAATTGGCACCGTTTGAAATATCACATATGTAGATATTCAAATAATTATTTCGATTCCAAATTTGAGACCCATTAGTAGCTGAAGCTTTCATTTTATTCTCTTCGCCATTATCAGAGTCATACCAATCTTCGTTTGTTGAAACTCGAATGACCCCCACTTCGGTGAGTGGCGCTCCTGTAGGATTTTGTGTTGCTAAACAAAAGTTTACGCCTGGATTGGCTGGGTTGAAACCAAAACTAGTTCTGGCATTAGCGGCGTTACTATTCAACAATAAGTAATCTTCAACGAGGTCATCAAAAACCTGCATAATGTCTGCATTGCTCACGTTTTCAGCAGGATTATTTGGGTTGTGAACTACATGGAAAATCACAGATATTTCGTTGGTTCCCGAAGTTTTTGGAACACCAAAATTAGTTACTTGATAGGCATGGTCTTGATACCCCTGATTAAATTCATTTTGAAGTCCTCTGTCCTGATAATGCTGTTGGTTCAGCTCGTATGTTTTACACCTATGCTCTCCGTTGAGGTAGCTTCCGGGTATGTTTACAGAGCCAATAGAAAAGGCATTTGAAGTGATGCTTTGTTGACCTATTTTGTTTAATGAATTCGCGCTGTTTGTTTCAGCGGATTGAATTGAAATGTTAGCAGCTGGCAATTGATTCCCTTGTTCAAAAGAGAAAAATGCCAAGCCCAACATAAGGGAGAGACTTGTGAGTTTCATGAGTACAGTTTAATAGTTCTAGTTGTACTTTAAAACAAAATAAAATCAATAAGGTTGCCTAAAAACTGCAAAAAAAACGAAGGGTATCGTCTTTATATTATGATCCGCATCCTACGCAATCGATTCGTGTATCCATTGGCTTGGTTCCTGAGACTTTCATTTCAAGATTGTGGATTTTATCACGGATGTCCATGTCTTCCATCATGTTACCTGTAAGTTCTCCTTCGAGAGATTGAATTTCTTCTTTTAGTTGGTCTAGATTGTTCATAATTTAGGTGGTATTTAATTGCATAACTAAACTACAAATTGAATTGAAACATACAAGAAATATTTTAATGGAGTTATTAAACATTTTATTAACAATCCGCTGCAAACAAACTGCAGCATGGTGTACAGGGGTTTTCTCTAGATGAATTCAAAGCAATTACTTGTGTTATCCCTTAGTAGTCCCTTCGTTTTTATCTTTTTGGGACACTTTATCTTTGGATAATAGTTCTGTGATTTATGTTTGAAATTAGAAGATGCAGAGCCAATGTCATGTCGTTTATGATGCGTTATAATCGTCCTTTTAAAAGCGAAAAGCGAGTGAAATATACTTGTATTAGTCGGTTTACATCTTGGTCTGCTCCTTTATGGAAGTTAAATCAGTTTATTGTGCCATCTAAAACAATGGATTTTTGTTTTATTATTTTATTGATAAAGGGTCTTGATATTGACGACAATTCATCCTTTTCAATACGCAGGAATTCTCCGTTAGAATGAAAACTAAAATCCTTAGAGTGAAAAATCGCAAGTTGATAGTAGGGAATGATCCAACTGTAGCGTGTGGCTCTTTTATTTAGGTGAATGATGATGCCTTTAGGGCGCAACTCAATATTGCAATAATTGGTATCATTATTTTGCTCGAGCATCTTAGAGAAACCTTCACTGTAAGAAGAGACGTTTAGTTTTTTAGAGCCAATCCCGTTCATTTTTAAGCTGTCCCATATTGAAAACCGAATGCCCACTAGTTTGTCAATTTCTAATTTCTTTTCACTCGATAAAACAGTTGAATCTATAAGCACAATTTATAAACAAAACAGGATGTATAAGGTTCTGTTTGATCCTCTCTTTTTTGATCTGGAGTTTGTCAATTAATTCTTTATGATCTTCTGGACAGACATTCCTTTGGTAGTATGCAATACAATGAGGTAAGTTCCTTTTTTAATATTGCTTAGATCAATGCTTTTATTTGTAATGTTTACTTTTCCAATGACTACTTTGCCATTCATCGATAGTAAGCTAAACGAATATAAGCCATTAACGCCTAGTATATTTAACTTGTTTTCAAAAGGGTTTGGGCCGATAACGATATTATTTTGACTGTCTATAATCCCTGCTTCAAGACCTAGGTATTGGTCCTTGAACTCAATGCTATTTACTGTTTCTTCGCCGGCAATCTGTGAGGTAATGATCCTTAGTATGGGGTCCTTTTCTTCTTTTGTGATCCATTCGTATTCTGTTCGCAAGGGTATAGGTAATTCGAACCACATAGGGCCTCCAAAAAGGTCAATATAAATAGAGTCGTTCTCAATAATTTCATGTTTCAAACGCAGCGCGTCAAAGGTTCCATACGGTGTTGTGATGCTTCCCCAGCCATCAACCTCAGTGTTTCTTTGTCTGTATTGAATCCAAATTGCCTCAAATATAGGATTTAGATTAAGGTAGTTATAACCTCGTGAATCATATGAGTCCCCATAATTCAAAGGTAATTGGTAACGCGTTTCTATGGTGTCTGATACGACAGGTATTTCAGTTCCCGAAATACTAATAGAAAGCCCAACGGTATTAATGGATGATACAGCATTTTTAGAAAACTGGTTAATTCCGTCAATAGAAATTGGTAGGAAATCACCTGCTTGGTCCAAAGGAATATCCACCGTTTCTGTAAAGTTAGTGGCTTGGTGCGCCTCATCGGCAAAGGCACCAAAAGTAAAGGAGGGAATGGCGCTTGCGTTGTCCATACTCTGGTAGTCTTTTAAGGTTTGGCTTTCGGCCACAAGACTCGAAAAGTCCCAGTTGTAATTAGTTCCGGTACTCGCGAAGTCAATTGAAAAATCATTAGTTGTACTAACCCGTACCGTATCTCCGCCATCAGAGAAATCCGTTACCTCAAGAGTGATTTGAGCACAAATAAGCGTTGGTAATAGGGCTAAGGGGATTAAGGATTTCATAGTGGCTTTTGTTTAAAGTAAAGTTAAGGGTTTATTGTTTCTAATCATATCTGGCTCAAAATTAGTGTAACAGAACCTTCCTGCACAACAACTTTGGAAGCTCATTTCTATTGAGTTCCTCCAATACTATTGCACACAGATAAATGCGTTTTATCTATTAGTTAAAACCCAGACCTAAAATCACCCTCTGAAATCGTTTCAGAACAAATGCGTACTTTTGCACTCGGAAAACAATTGAGTTACAAAACATTTGTTTTTTTAAACCAAAGGATATGAAACGAATTAAGGAATACAAGACACTTTTTAATGTAGAAAGCGCATTAGATCTTAAGGATTTAAAGAAAACCTACAGAAACCTTGTCAAGCAATGGCATCCAGATAAGTTTCAAGATGATGATGCCCGCAAGGAAGAGGCAGAGTTCATGGGGCAGAAGGTAATCGACGGCTATCATTTTTTGGTAAGCATGGCGCCTGAAACCAAAGAGAAAAACTTACCTGCATACAACAAGACGATTGACGATTGCGGTATTGAGAACTACAAGCACAAAGGTTTGCTTTTAGAGATCTCTTTTACCAACGGAGCGGTCTATGAGTATTTCGGTGTTACACCAGCACTATTCAAGAAGCTGATCAATTCAGACAAGCAGATTCGTTTTGCCAAGCGAAGCATCTTTCATTCCTTTCCTTACAGACAATCAAAAAAGGCACAAGAGCTAGAGATGGCATAATGCCATAAACTAAAGACATAAAAAAAGCCCGACACATTGTGCCGGGCTTTTTTGTTTTAAATACCTTATTGTTTGATTACGTCATAGACGTTTTGACCATTTTCGTTTTCTATACTTATGAAGTATACACCGGAGCGGTAGGGCGTCAAATTCACCGTAAAGGTATTGCCAGAGCATTCCTTAATACGTTTGATGAGTCTACCTCTAGAGTCTGTGATTTCAATTGCGTTTACTGCTCCGTCCCAATCTATGGTCACTTTACCTGAGGTAGGGTTCGGATAGATTTCGATATTATAGGCTCCAGCTGACCCTAGGTCGACAAAGTCAATGAGTACGCATTCTGAGGTGGCAGTACAATTGCCATCAGTGAGGACCACGGCAAAGTTACCTTGTGCAGTTGCCGTGAAGTTTTGTAATGTTTCACCTTCAATAGCGGCATTCGCATTGTCACAATCAATCCATTGGTAAGTAACACCTGTAGCAATTGCAGTAATTGTCGCGCCTGAAGACTCAAGATCTGTATTGATGGCATCAGCTACTGTGAGGTTCGTTACCACGAGGCTGTCACAACCATCTGCGGTACTCAGCAAGCTGGTATAGGCTTGTGTGGTCGTTCCTGTCGTTCCGTCAGGAAATGTATAGGTCTCCCCGTTACAAAGGGTGACATTTTCAGCGCTAGAATAGGAGGGGATGGTGACCTCAAAGGTACAAGTAGCCACATTTCCTGAAACATCGGTTGCCGTTATAGAAACCGTTGTCGTTCCCAACGAAAGTGAAGTTCCGGCTGCTGGGCTTTGTGAAACTGACGGGTTCCCGTCACAATTATCTATAACCACAAGGTTAGCAGTGTAGTCTCCAAGTGTATTGTCACAAGTTGTTTCTGCTTGTGGACAGGTGACCGATGGCGGGATGTTGTCCTCGATTTGTATTTCAAAGGTGCATTCGTTTTCATTCTGGCTGGCATCTCTCGCTATAATGGTAACCGTCATGTTATTCGTAATAACGGTTCCTGCTACTGGCGTCTGAACGACCAATGGGTTTTGATCACAATTATCTGAAACGATCGCTTGTCCTGTGAAGTCTGGCAGTATTACTTCGCAATTTGAGCCAGGGCTCAGCGTTTGTATTCCTGGACAAATAATGTCTGGAGAAATTAAATCCTCGACAGTCACAGTGACCTCTGTGCATGCTCCGGGCGTTACGCAACCTCCAATACCACGTAGGTAATAGGTCGATGTATTCGCAGGGGTTACAATTAATGTTGTTCCTGTACCTGCTACGTTTCCGCCACAAGTACCTGTATACCATTCCCATTGGGTTGCATCGTTCAAAGCGCCACTATCAACAGTTAGTGTGACCTCCCCCTCAGGGCATATGGTAGCATTAGCAACCGAAGGTAATTCAGCTTCTACACATAGTACCGCCTCGGTACAGATTTCAATACTCCAAGCGTCTAAGGTTCCATCATCGCCTTGTACATAACTGTCAAAAACAGTAAGGGTCCAGGTTCCTGTCATAGATTCACCATTGAAGTCAGACAAAGCATCTTCAGCTTGGAACGGCCCACCAATTGCAGGAGGGGTAGCGTCGCAGGTGCCTTCTAAGTCAGCTGCAGTATTTGCTGCGGCATCATCAAAAGAAACTTCCATATCATTTTGATTACAACCAAAATTAGAGGCGGGGATGCCTGGGCCGTCAAAAAGCTGAACAATCGTTCCTGATGGTGAGGTTAAAGTAGCACTTAAGTCACCAACATAAGGATGAGAAATATTTAAAGAGGCAACGTTTAGGTCTGATATAATACCATTGTCTGTAATTTCTAATATTGAAGTAAAGTTTGCGACATTAGTGGTTTGTCCAATATCTATACTTGAATAAGTATTACAGCTATTGGTTACAAATGAGAAGGCAGTTGACCAAGCCGATGCTCCGCAGCCTGTTAGGGCTCGAACTCTCCAGTAGTATTCACTAGAAACGGCTAATATTGTTGAAGTATAATTTGCTGATGCCAACCCTAATTCTTGATCGACAATGTTTGTAAAAGCGGCATCTAAAGCAATATCTATTTCATAACTAACACCAACGTCAGTGGAGGCAGACCACAGGAAAGAAGTAGGAATTGGAACGCCTATAGCGCCATTGATTGGAGAAGTCTGTGTTAAAGTAGAAGGGGCTCCAGCAGCTAAAACCAACACGAGTTCTGTTGTTTTTGTGCCCGATGTGCTTGTCCCTGTGATCGTAATAGTGTAGGATCCAGGACCAGATGCTCCTGTATTTGATATTGTGAACAAGGAAGAGCCTACAGGAATCACTGGGTTTGTTGAGAATGTTCCCGATGCTCCAGCGGGTACTCCCGATGCAGAAAGTGTCACCGCATCGGTATAACCTCCAATCGCGCCTATATCGATGGTGTATTCGGCATTTAAGGGTTGACAAATACTTAGTGCCGGAGTTGCTGAGCTTATCGTATAATCAAATGTGGCAGCACTGATTTCAAATGGGTTGTCTGAAATATCAAAAAAGGTTCCGTTTGAACAGATCACCATAACAATGGCGTCTGTAGTAGCTACATTGGGTGCCGTAACAGATTGTGAACCATCATTGGGCACATTTGAAGCCAAAACAGTAGGAAAAGTAAGTCCACCATCGGTAGACAGGAGAATATCGACTTCTGAGCATGCTACTGGAGCTGCGTTGGTTCCAGCGACACTCCAGCTTACGGTTTGAGAGGAAAGCCCCGGCCAGTTGATTCCGTTTGCAGAAGGATAATCCACTAAAAACGGCCCTGAATTTTCATCAGTCGTTACCGTCAAATCCTCATGGTCGTTACATGCACCTCCTGTCGCGTTGTCTCGAACCGTAACCCTAAAGTCCATGGTTCTAGAAACTGATGCCAGCACCTCCCAGGTAAAGGGGCCACCTGCATTCAAGTCAACTAAATTCGGGAAATATCTTGTGGGGCTAGTGGAGGAGGGGTTACTCCTAAAATTAGGTCCATTTGTGGAGGTGGCAACAGGTGATTGCGTGCTGATACCGTTGTCCATTTGCTCCCAGTTATAGGTAAGGACGTTATTTGCATCTGGGTCTGTTGCCGTTGCTGTGAGCGCAAAGGGGGTGTTGGCAGGGATGGTGATATTACCGGCAGTTGCCGTAATGATAGGGGCATTATTAGTTAATGCTGTGGTCACAGGGCAACTTCCTCCGTTATTCAATATAAAGGTTCCCATTTCCTCAAGACTCTTACCTGAAAAATGATCATCACTATTATTCTGTACGTTTGGTGGGCATATACCGGCATAGGCCATGATCGTACTTCCCGATCCCGGCTCAACAGCTGTTGCGTTGTTTCTATTTCCTCCACAAGAATTATTAAAGGTGTGGTTACATGCAAATTGATGTCCCATTTCATGGGCGACATAATCAATATCAAAAGGGTCTCCAATCGGAGCGCCACTTCCAGTGACACCTCTTGCTTTTTGATTGTTGGAACAGACGACACCTAGTCCTGCTAAACCACCGCTATTGGTTCCAAAGACATGTCCGATGTCGTAGTTTGCCGAACCGATTACGTTATTGGTGTTTGTTTGGTTTTCGTTAATCATAGCCCCAGGGTTTCCATTCGTAAATGGATCCGACCCTGAATTGGTGTAAATAATAAGATTGTTATTTGGGACGATTGTCATGCTTACGGCCATGTCTTTTTCGAAAACCCCATTGACTCGGTTCATTGTGGTTACCTGTGCGGCTTGTGCTTGTGCAACCGTTCCTCCATGAAAAGCTGTGTACTCTCCAGATGCCGATAAGGCCAAACGATAGGTTCTGAGTTCACAAGAACCGAATTCCTTTTCAGAGGTGTTTTTACCATTCTTTTTATTTTCAAAACTGTGCAGGTCGCTATCAAAGAAACAAGCTCTTATTTTATCGGTAGAGAAGTTTTTTTTATAATACACCATATAGTAAGAGGTATTGCCTTGAATAACAGGGTCAATAAAGATGGTACTCTGTCCCGGAATCATGATCATCGCGTGTAAGCCTTGGGGCGTAATGTCCCACTTTACAAATGCGCCGTTGCTTCCGTAGGCATCGTATGCTTTTATTTCAGGGAATTTCAGCTTTAAACCACGGGACATCGTATTGTTTTCTACGGCTTGATAATTATGCATCGTACCATCTGGGTGGGGTAAGGTGATTTGTACTTTGGACCCATTACCTTTATTGTTGACTTGTGCGGTACCATTGAGCTGTGTTTTTAGCGCTTCAATATTCGTTTCAAAGAGTTTGAAGTCTGAGGCTTGAATTTGGGGGGAACCCAAGAAATTTAGAGAGGTCTGGGAGGTTTCTTCAAATTGAAAATCAAGGATTTGGTTTTTCTGGGATTTTACGGCAAAGGAGCATGCCACAAAGATTACCATCAGGTAATTTGAGTAGTTTTTGAATGTCATAGTTTTGTTGAATTGTTGTTTTAGTCAGGTTGTTGTT
>TARA_B110000305_G_scaffold86158_1_pt1 | contig 57990 bp, 49 predicted proteins | sample TARA_B110000305 | Tara Oceans TARA_B110000305 (sample SAMEA4397930) | marine metagenome | biome: Polar Biome; feature: [SRF] surface water layer (ENVO:00010504); material: water (ENVO:00002006), including particulate matter (ENVO:01000060) such as... | depth 5 m | reverse complement strand
GCCATTTTGTATCTAGGACTTTTCAAAGATAAAACAAGCAATGCGTTTTATTGTTCTTTGCAGTACAATATATCTTAAATTTGTTAAATGGATATTTTAAGTGCCTCTTTTTTAATTTCAAACACCACCTTTAAAAAATGCCCCCAGGATGAGAAGCCTGAATTTGCTTTTATTGGGAGGTCTAATGTCGGGAAGTCATCCTTAATCAATATGCTTACGGGCAAAAAGAAATTAGCAAAAACTTCATCGACACCAGGGAAAACACAATTAATCAATCATTTTGAAATTAATAAAGAATGGTATTTAGTGGATTTACCTGGATACGGTTATGCCAAGGCGTCTAAAAAAAGCCGTCAAAGCTGGGAGATATTTATTACCGAGTACCTTCTTCATAGAGAAACGTTATTAACAACGTTCGTTTTAATTGATGCCAGGCTGCCCCCTCAAAAGATAGATTTGGAATTTATGAATTGGTGTGGAGGTAAAGGAATACCATTTACAATCGTTTATACGAAAACCGATAAATTGTCGAGTTCCGCCTTGCAAAGAAACTTAAAGGCCTATAGCAAGGAGCTACTTAAGTATTGGGATGAGTTACCTCCAATATTTGTTACTTCTGCCGAATCAAAACTAGGTAGAGAATCCGTTCTTAATTATGTGAACGAAATCCTAGTTGCTTTTAAGGCTTCCTAACTTGACGATGCAGGTGCAATTCCCTATTTTTGTTAAAAGATAACTATGGGAAGAGCATTTGAATATAGACGAGCAGCAAAAGAAAAGCGCTGGGACAAGATGTCTAAGATTTTCCCAAAACTAGGCAAGGCCATTACGATGGCCGCCAAGGAGGGAGGTATCGACCCTTCCACAAATGCTAAACTCAGAACAGCAATTCAAAATGCAAAGTCTGAGAATATGCCTAAAGATAATATCGAGGCGGCTATTTCAAGATCAGTTCAGAAAGAGACAGACCTTTTTTCCGAATTGAATTATGAGGGTAAAGGACCTCACGGGGTTCTTGTTTTTGTCGAATGTGCTACTGATAACTCTACCCGAACGGTGGCCAATGTGAAGTCCTATTTCAATAAAGCAGGAGGAAGTATTGTTCCGACAGGTTCACTAGAATTTATGTTTCAGCGAAAGAGTGTTTTTGAAATTGAGATGACAGAAGAAATGGATCTTGAAGAGATGGAATTTAATTTAATTGATGCCGGTGTAGAGGAGTTGGAGGCAGAAGAGGGTGTTTTATTTATATCTGGAGATTATACTTCTTTTGGTACGATCTCGAAAGGTTTAGAAGATCTAGGAATAGAGTTGCAGAAATCTGGATTAAAGAGATTCGCAACTTCACCAGTTGAATTTAGTGAAGAACAGCTTATAGACATCGAAAAAATGTTGGATAAAATAGAGGATGACGATGATATTCAGCAAGTTTTTACAAACATTGCATAGAATTCTATTTTTTGTATAATAAAGTTCAATAAATCAAGTTATAGAAAGACATTAGCTCTCATGAAATCAGGTTTTTACGTTTTATTTCTCGTTGTTCTACTGTTTTCTTCTTGTTCTACAGAAAAGAACGCATTTCTGAATAGAACCTACCATTCCACAACCGCTAGGTTTAATGGGTATTTTAATGCCAATGAACTCTTGAATCAATCCCTTACTAGTTTTAAGAATTCAAATAAGGATGATTTTTATGACATTTTAGGAGTCAATCCTTTGCCTGACGAGGAACAAGCAAAGTCAATGCATCCTGCAATTGATACTGCGATCAAAAAATGTTCAGAGGTGATTAAAAACCACAGCATGCCAAGCACCGAGGATATGTTCTACAAGGATGTTGAACACAATAGATGGATTGACGAGAATTGGATTACTATTGGAAAGGCATTGTATTATAAGCGAGCATATGAACAATCCTTAAAGAGTTTTCAGTTTGTTAAACGCTTATTTGCAAAAGACCCGTCCTTCTATGTTGCCAAATTGTGGATGGCAAAAATCCATATTGAACAAAAATCATATGCTGATGCGAAGCTAACCTTAGATGATTTAAATGCGATATCTAAGGAGCAGAAGAAAAAAACATTTAAGGATTATATTCCATTTGTTAAAAGTAAGACGAGTGACGAGGATTTTATACCAGAGATCAGCCGTGATTTACAATTCGATATTTATAAGTCTTATGCGGATTTAGCGATTAAAAGAAAGGAATATCCTGAAGCGATAAAAGGTTTAAAGTCTGCAGTGATAAAATGTCCTACGCCCAAAGAAAAAACGCGACTAAATTTTATTTTAGGTCAGCTATATCAAAAGAATAACCAACTGGATTCTGCGACCTATCATTTTTCTAAAGCTTTGAAATCGGCAGCTCCCTTTGAAATTGCTTTTAACGCAAGATTGAGCCGCGCGATATGTGGTGGAGGTGAGCGCCTAAGTAAAGATCTAAAAAGAATGCTCCGAGATGCTAAAAATGCTCAATATAAGGACCAAGTCTATTATGCGATGGCAAATTTGGAATTAAATCGTGGTGAAAAAGATTTGGCAATAAGTTATCTAACGGAGTGTGCTTTTTATTCGAATGGAAATGCCCGTCAAAAAGCAATGGCCTATGAAGAACTAGGCGATATCAGCTATGCAGACCGAGATTATGTTTCTGCTCAAAAATATTATGACTCCTGTTCAAGATTTATACCAGAAGGATACCCAGATGGTGATTTAGTAAAAGAAAAAGCAATCAAACTTTCTGACCTTGTTGTAGCTATTGAAACTGTCAATTTTGAGGATAGTGTTGAACGAATTGCGCTTATGTCAGAAAAGGATCGTGAGAATTTTTTAAAACAAACATTAAAACAATTAAAAAAAGAAGCTCAAGAGCGAAAAGAACGAGAGGCGGCTAAATTACTCGCACTGCAAGAACAAAGTAATGCAAATCAGAGTGCTTCGGGAGGCAAATCTGTTTTCAGTAACCCTAAACTACGTCAAGAAGGTTATGAGGAATTTCGTAAAAAATGGGGGGCATCAAGGGAAAATGAAGACCATTGGAGGCGTAGTGAGAAAATGAGTTTTGAATTGGGAGTGTCCCCTGATTCTACAAATTCAGACTCATTGATCGTTGAGGAAACTAGTTCAGACTCTTTGACCATTGATGATTTACGAAAAAACATACCCTTAACTGATAGCGCTTTTGTTGCTTCGGAATTACGACTATTCGAAGCATTATATAAAAGCGGGGTTTTATATAAAGAGATCCTAAACGAAACAGCATTGGCTATGATTCAATTTGAAAGGGTACTGGAAAAAAACAAACGCAATCTAACCGATCTGTCATCAGCTTTTCAATTGTACAAACTAAATGAAGCAAATGGGAATAAAGAACCCTTTGTCGCGCACATCTTGGATTTCTACCCCAATTCAGATGCGGCTAAATATTTAAAAGATCCAGATTTCTATTTGAAGCAGAAAGAATCTGAAAAGGCTAATGAGCAAGATTATATTGAATTAACCCAGCGCTATTTTAATGGCGAATACAAAGAAGTTGCAGCGCTTTCTTTACAAGTCATTAATGAAGACCCTTCAAATGCTTTTCGTGCAGCCTATTTATTAATAAATGTATTTGCGATGGGACAGCTTACGGAGGATAAATCATCTCTGGAACCATTGATTATTAGGGTGATAGAAGAGAAGCCCGGTACGCCTCAGGCGGATATTGCAAGTGATCTTCTTGATATTTTAAAGAATGGATATTCAGAAAATGATATACTTTCTTTTGAGCCTGAATATATTTATAAGCGTGTTTTAACAGAGAAACATTATGTATTTGTTCTAGTTGACGAAGAAGAGGAAGAGATGGATGACCTGAAGTCTTCAATTGTCGCATTTAATAGAAAGAAGCATAAGGCATTAGGTTTAAAAACGAGTGTTAGTAAGACGGTTAAAAAAGTACCATTTTTATTGGTGAAGGAATTTGATGGCTCTCGTTCTGCCCAAGAGTACATAAACACCTATAAGGCAGGTTATGAATATTTAGAGGAATTTCAAGACAATCTTATTTATTCTATCGGCCAGAGTAATTTAAAATTGCTAATCGAAACATCGAAATTAAAGGAATACCAATCTTTTTTTGATGATTTTTATTAAATTAAACTATGTTTAAGAGAAAAGAAATAGAACAAACTATTATGGTAAATACGGATGCAAAAGAAACCAATCTAATTATTGCAGGTACTAAAATCTTAGGAGATATTGTATCGGATAACAACATTCATGTTGAGGGAGAAATACATGGAAATATTGCTTGTAAGGGGAAGGTGACCATAGGGCCTTCAGGCCGTGTAAAGGGAAACATAAATTGTTTGACTTGTGAAATTCACGGAAAGATTGATGGCGAAATAAAAGTAGAAGATCTTTTAACACTTAAAGAAACCTCTAGAATTCACGGGAATATTTTGACCATGAAGCTCAAAATTGATGAGGGTTCTTTCTTTGAAGGAAGCTGTAAAATGTCCTCAGCCCTACCCGACATGAGTGATGTTGAAGAATTGGAGTTGAATGAAGAATAAGCACCCCTCCATGAAGCGGAAAGCCAACAAGTATGTTAAGTTTTCTTCTTTGGGAATCCAAATGGGGCTTATTATTTTTGCCTTCACTTGGGGCGGGATGTACCTTGACGATTATTTTTTAACTAAAACCCCATGGTACACGGTTGTATTATCTCTAACAGGCGTCATTGGGTCCTTAGCGCTAATTATAAAAGAGGTTATTCAAATGAACAACGAAGATGATTCCGAAAAGACTTAAAGGGCTTTATATATCGTATGGTGTTCTTGCGCTCCTGTATTTAATCTGTCAAGAATTTTTACCCCAGCTTTCTCCTAAAAGTAACCTAGTTAATTCATGTTTTTTATTGATCTTATTTACCTTTTCTTGGTTTCTAGTTCATTTGAGAATTCAACATAACCCTAAACGATTTATTGGAAATTTCATGATTATGACCGTATTGCAATTCTTAGCATTTTTGGTCTTCGAACTTGTTTTAGTTTTTCAAGGTGCCGCATTGATTCAGGTGATTCATGCATTATGCCTATGCACTCTCTTGCTAATTATACAGTCTATTTCACTTGCAAAAACGAGTGCCTCATAGCTTTCTAAGAAACTTATTGAACAATAAGGACAATTTTTCAAAGGATTGAAAAGAAAGCGCGTCATAGGTATCATAAATGTCGTGGTAGTTTTTATTTCTCCCCATCGTATAAACAAAAAAGGAGGTAATCCCTTTTTCTGTAAAAAAATAATGGTCAGAATTTGCAGCTTTACCACGGGCCTTTACAACAGGAACTGCTTTTAGTTTCTTGTTTAATTTCTGAAGCTTCCGAAATTCTTTTTTAAAGACGCTTCCATTAACAGCAGTGATGCCTTCCTCGCCGCTGCCCATTATATCCAGATTTAATAAAAAACGGACTTTATCTAAATCAAACAAAGGGTTTTCTGATAGGTACTTTGAGCCCAGTAATCCGATCTCCTCACCCGCAAAAGCAACGAGAATCGTGTTGTATTTTTTCAAAGGAGTTTGTTTAATGAGCACCCCAAGCTGAAGCATCATGGCTACCCCACTTGCATTGTCATTCCCACCTGGGAAGTACGTTTCAGAGCCAAGTCTCCCTAGATGATCGTAGTGCGCGGTTAACAGGATCGTACCTTTTGCTTTTTTTCTTGATGGTATAAATCCAAGAACATTATTCGCTGTGTGCGGCGCCAAGTAAACATTATGAAGATGTATTTCGACCTTCAGACCTTTAATATTATTTTGAAATAAAGGAGCTTTCATTTGAAGGTATAGATGCTCATTTTTCAGAGATGTCACTGACCATGTGAATTTGTTGGAAACGGCTTCTATAACATGGTTTTTTCTTGCGTATTCTCGAATGAGGTAGCTAATTTCTCGTGTACTATCTGATGAATAGACACTATTGTCGATCACTAAAATATCTTCCGTTTGTAAATGGAGCTTCTCTAAAATGTTAAGCCCTTTCATCTCTATAAAATTCTTTCCTGAAATAAAATGAACATTAAACAATTTTGGTGCACAGTGGCTAGGGTCACATGAACCTCCTGAAATTGGGGCTACAATAAAGTCTTTGCCAGGGATCAATTTGTTTCCACCAAGGAAAACTGAACAGGTATCGGGGAAGGTATTGACCTTAAAATCAAAGGGCTGAAAATACCCAGTCGATAGGGAATCTAAACCCAGTCTGTTCAATTGCTGAGCGATAAATACGGCAGCGATAGAATCACCGCTATTTACATAGCCTCTTCCTTGAAATTCAGGCGAACACATTTTTTCAGTGAATTGTTTATAGTCAAAATCAGCTTGTGAATAAAGACTTAAGGAAATCGAGATACAAAAAACAAATGAGAGGTGCTTCATCTTTTAAGGGCTTACATTTTCGACTAATTTACATTAAATCTCTTGTGTTTTTGATAGTTAATCGGCACTTTCTTTACATAAAAGTTGTTATCTTGCCCACAATCTTTTTTAGAGCTTTTTTCCCTTAGGTTGAGTTGCTCCGATGAATCAATAAATACATATGTTTTTAGAACAATTCCCTTTACAGAATAGATCAAATGGCTGGATTGAGGTGATCTGCGGGTCGATGTTTTCGGGTAAAACAGAGGAGCTTATTCGGAGGCTGAGACGTGCTGAGTTTGCCCACCAAGAGCTTATTTTGTTTAAACCCGTGATTGATAAGCGTTACAGCGATAAAAATGTGGTAAGTCATCAGGGGACAGAATTTAATGCGGTTTTGATTCAGGAATCAAGTGAAATTCTTGTTGAGGTTAAGAATCAAAAAGTAGTCGCAATTGATGAAGCTCAGTTCTTTGATGATGGACTGGTTGCCGTGGTTTCTGAATTGGCGTCCCGAGGAATTAGGGTTATTCTTGCAGGGTTAGATATGGATTATAAGGGGGTTCCTTTTGGGCCGATGCCTTCATTACTTGCTTCTGCTGAGTATGTGACAAAGGTGCATGCGATTTGTGTTTCCTGTGGTAATCTCGCACAATTCTCGAATAGGTTAGTCGCGGAAACGGATCAAGTAATGCTAGGTGCTGTAGAAGAATATAGGCCGCTTTGTCGTTCTTGTTTTAATAAATCCTTGTTGTGAACCTTCAATTGAGCCTTGGGCATTTTTCTGAAGTTTTTAAATCTAGACCGCAGGGTTTCTCTGTTGAGACCATTCTAAATGAGGCGATTTATGACACCAGGAATTTAAATAATGGCAGCGATAAAATTTTCTTCGCCCTACACGGTAAGTTCCGCAGCGGATTTAGTTTTATTGATGCTGCATATGCTAAGGGGGTTCGTGTTTTTGTTGTTGATAAAGAGGTCCTTCATCAAAAGGAAGATGCCTGCTACTTTGTCGTAGATGATACCCTTGAAGCCTTGATGCAATTGGCAACTTGGCATAGAAGTCGGTTTAAAATACCTGTTTTCGCTATCGTAGGAACCCATGGAAAAACCACGGTGAAGGAATGGTTAGGTAACTTTATCAAAGAAAAGTATCAGCTCGTTAAGTCCCCCAAAAGTTACAATTCAAAGCAAGGGGTTGCACTCTCAATCCTAGAGCTGCATTCCAAAGCCTCTTTCAGTATATTTGAAGTTTCAATTACGCACCCCAAAGAGGGCGCCCTTATTAAAGCGATGCTTAAGCCAACACATGGGGCAATTTGTCACGTTGGAGATAAATACAATGAAAACTTTTCTTCTGCTTCTGAAAAACTCGAAGAATATAGCCAATTACTTTCGGATTGCGAACTCGTTTTTTTTATTGAAGACCCTATTATTAGTAGTGGTATAAACTCCGAATTGACCACAAAAGTTATTTCGACAAGCATCTTTTCAGAAGAATTAGCCACATTGGACTTCAATGAAGATTTAAAGAAAATAAACACTTCCTTAGCCTTGGGTATAGCACGCTATTTTGGGGTCGTAATTCCAAAAGAACGTATTGAAATCAGGGATGTCGCCATGCGCTTAGAAACTTTTGAGGGAATTCAAAACTCTTTAATCATCAATGATACTTATAGTCTAGATCTTGAGTCTTTGGAAGCAGCATTACAATATCAAATAGCCATTGCTAAAGGCAAGAAAAGGGTCGTTTTGCTCCCTGAGGAGCATGGCATATCGCAACCGGAGCTATTAAAGGTCTTAAATCGCTATGCGCCAGACGCTTATTATTTTATTTCAGAATCCTACAAATTAGAGGCGTCTATAGAAAACAACGTTATTCTATTGAAGGGGAATAAGCAATCATGGATGGGTAAGATGGCCAATAACCTAAAGGTAAAACACCATCGAACGAAAATTAATGTCAACTTGAGTGCATTGCGCAAGAACATTCATCTTTTAAAGGACCGAATTCCTTCAGATACGAAAATCCTCGTAATGGTTAAGGCTAATGCTTACGGTACAGGCCTTGCTAAAACAGGCCCATATATTGATCAGTTGGGTGTTGATTATCTAGGTGTCGCTTATACTGATGAAGGGGTGCAATTGAGACAACAAGGCGTTAAGTGTCCGATTCTTGTGATGAGCCCTGGCATAGATGATTTTCATGATTGTATAGAATACATGCTTGAACCAACGATTTTTTCACTCAGATTGCTTGATGATTTTATAAAAGAGCTGATTTCACGAAAGATAGAGGGGTTCCCTGTTCATTTGAAAATTGATTCGGGGATGAAGCGCTTGGGTCTTGACCCTAAAGAAATACCTGATTTTATTGATATTCTTCTTTCCCAACCTGAAATTCATTTGAAAGGCGTCTATTCTCACTTTGCTGAATCTGATAGTAATGATGAGGTATTTACCCAACAACAATTTGATCTTTTTCAAAAGAGCTGTGAACTGATTAAACAACTAGTGCCTCGACCTTTTTTATGTCATATTGCCAATTCTTCTGCGATCTTAAATCATCCCAAAACTTCTCTTGATATGGTTCGGATGGGTATAGTAGCTTATGGGGTGTCAGACCACCCGGCACTTATTAAACAGCTTTTACCTGTTATTGAATGGAGCAGTCAAGTTGTTCAAGTAAGAAAACTAAACAAGGGTGATTCTGTAGGTTACAATCGCGAGTTTATTGCTCCGATTTCAATGTCAATAGGAATCATCCCTGTGGGCTACGCTGATGGATTTAGAAGGTCTTTAAGTCATGGCGCGGGGGCTGTTTATATAAGAGGGGAAAAATGCGAGACCGTTGGGAATGTTTGTATGGATATGATTATGGTGAATATCACTGGATTAGAGATACAAGATAATGAACCGGTGGAGATTATTGGCAAACAACAATCCCTAATGGACTTTTCGCGACAATTAAATACGATTCCTTATGAAGTTTTAACCTCATTATCCTTGCGTGTGCACAGAAATTATGTTGTAAATTAGCAGTGTTAAAATATTCGTCATGAAATTACTTTTATCGGCATGCCTTTCGGCATTTATACTGTGTTTTTCTTTTGATTCATATAGTCAAGTGGTTGAGGCAGACACTACCCTGCGATTAATTGAGAAAATTGACGGAACCAAATACATAGCAAAAATCCTTAGTGACGATGCCAGAGAACTGCTAATTGAAACGGAATCTATTGGCCGAATTTATATTTTGAAATCGGATGTGAAAAGAATCACCATGATTGAGGATAAAACCAAGATTATAAATGGCGAATTTCGAGAGGACAGCCCGTTTTCTACGCGTTATGCGTTTACAAATAATGCCTTGCCGATTAAGAAAAATGAGCATTATGCTATGGTCAATCTTTTCGGTCCAGAAGTACATTTTGCCGTTTCTGATCAATTAAACATTGGGGTTATGACGACTTGGATAGGCAGCCCATTGGTAGCTGTCGGTAAATACACCATTCCTACGGCAAATGAGAAGTTAAATTTTTCAATTGCTTCCATGATTGGTACAAGCGGGTATTTAAATCAATTTAGGGGCTTTGGTGGTCTGCATTGGGCAACGATGACTTTTGGAGACAGAAAAAATAACCTTAGTATCTCTGGTGGTTTTGGCTATTTTAATGCCGGAAATCGAAATGAGACTTGGGATGAAGGAGGTTTTTCTGTTAGCTATGGCGCCAGAAATCAAGACGTTGTCGGAAATTATACAACTACAAATGGACAATGGAGTACCTATACAGATTATCAATACGACCCTGTAACAGATGTTTTTACGGCGGTAACCTTTGATTATTATGACTATGATACACCTTACGTTCCAAGGGAAAAGGTCAGAAATACATTTAAAGCACCTATACTTTCCCTTGCAGGAATAAGACAGTTGACAAATAAGGCGAGCTTGTTTTTTGATTCAATGATTGCCTTTGGTGTTTCTGACTTCACTACTACTAACCGTTCAGGTGGCAGAGAATACATCTATGATGAAGTTGGTAATGTTATAGAAGTCACGAGCAGTCCTAAAATTATTTCGGTCAAAAAAAGCAGTCCTGTAGCGCTTTATTTTATGCCGGGAATGCGTTTTCAAAAAAATGACCAACGGGCTTTTCAAATTGCAATCGCAGGCATTACAGTTTGGAACGATGGAGAGGTCTCAGCATTTCCTTTGCCATTGATCTCATGGTTTTTTAAATTTTAATACTTAACTTTTCCTAACTTAAATGGTTAGAAAAATAAATATCCCCAATTATGAATAAAAGAGTTGAAGCCGCGTTAAACGATCAAATTAAAAAAGAGGCATCTTCCTCACAATTCTATTTAGCCATGGCATCATGGGCTGAATCGAATGGCTTGAATGGCACGGCCAATTTCATGTATACGCATTCAGATGAAGAGCGCTTTCACATGTTGAAACTTGTGAAGTTTGTGAATGAAAGAGGAGGACGTGCAGAAATCCCTCAGTTAGAACAACCACCGCAAGAGTATAAGAACTTGAAAAATGTTTTTGAATCCTTGTTGGCGCATGAAATAGGGGTAACGGAAAGCATTAATAATTTGGTGGATATCTGTCTGCAAGAAAAAGATTATACAACCCATAACTTTGTTCAATGGTATGTTTCGGAACAACTAGAAGAAGAGGCTTTAGCAAGAACGGTATTAGATAAGCTCAATTTAATTGGTTCAGATTCGGGAGGAATGTACATGTTTGACCGAGATATGGAAAATTCTTTGATTCAGGCAAATAACATAGATAATTCTTCTCAAAACTAGTCCTTTACTATTTGAAAATACTACTATTTCTCATTGCGCTTATTCCATTTTTTAGTGGTTCACAATCCGTATACCGGTTTAACAATTACACAATTAATAATGGCTTATCACAGAGTTCTGTAAATACTATTTTACAGGATGAAAACAGTGCTTTATGGATAGGTACTCAAGATGGTCTAAATCGATTTGACGGTGCGAAATTTGAGGTGTTCAATTCAGATGAGATTGATGGGATCGACGATCCTTTTATTACGAGTTCCGTAAAAACTAGTGATGGCAAACTTTGGTTTGGAACTAAAAATGGTCTGACGGTTTATGATCTAGACACAGAATCATTTAGGACACATTCTCCCAACAATAAAAAGGACCTAGATATCACTTCTTTATCAATTGGGAACTCTGAAGAGATTTGGATTTCGACTGCGAATCAGGGGCTATTAAAGTTTAATCCCCAAAGTAAAGTTTTTGTGTCTGTCGATTGGGGAAATAGCGCTAAGGATATCTATTCGGTTACTTTATTTGATGACTTATTAATCATTAGGACGAGTACTCAAGGGCTCTACCTTTATAATGTTGCAAATAAAACAGCAAAGAGAATTCGAACAGATGTTCTTGGTTTTTCTGATTTTGAAATTTTGGATATTTCAGTTGCCTCAGACAATCAAATTTATTTAGGTTCAAATTACGGCGTATTTCAATTGGATTATCGTTCAAATTGCCTGATTCGAAAGTTCCAAGGTTACCCTAAATTACTTACCTCTCAAGTCATTGACATTTGTCTTTCTCAGGGACAATGGTTTTTTGCCACCTCTGACAATGGCCTTTTAACAATTGATGATGAAGGGGAGCTAATTAACAGTACCCAGGATATGTTTCAGAAGAGGGCATTGATGTACGACAACCTAAATGTTCTTTTTGAGGATAGACACAAGAAGATATGGATTGGAAGTGACAGAGGGGTCTCTAGTTTTGACCCTAAATACTCGGGATTTATTGGCGTTGGTCCAGGGGCGAATCCGAAGGAAAGTCTTCCCTCTCCCAATGTCTGGACATTTTCAGAAGATAAAAGCGGAAAATACCTTAATGTAGGTACAGACCTTGGGATTTCAAGGTTGAATAGAAACACAGGGCTTTTTTCGCATTTTAACCGTTGGAGCAATGACAAGAATTCTAAGGAGGCCAAACACAATGTCCTTTCTTCATTTTGTGTAGATTCAAATCAAATTTTAGTTGGATTTATTGATGGTCTTTTTAGGTTAGATATCATTAATGATTCTAGTCATAAGTATACCCGTTTGGAATATGTGAACCCGCTATTACTTTCAAAGTACAATCGAATATATGGGATTGAACGTGAAAGTGAGGACACTTATTTTTTGGCAACGAAAGGCGCTGTTTTTCTTTATAACGTTAAAACGGGAAAGGCACAACGCTTTGAACACAATGTAAACCGTCCAAAGGAGTCTCTTTCGCCTGGAATCTGTCGTGTTATTTATAAAGATCGAAAGGGTCGAATATGGTTTGCCACAAATTCTGGAGGGATCAATGAATTGGTCGTTAACGAATATGGTAATTATTCGATTAAACCCCACCCGATCAATAAAAAAATAAGAGCGGTTTGTAAAGGCTACGGAACAACTTTATGCGATGATGAAAAGGGAAACCTGTATATGGGCACCTATGGTTCTGGGATGGTATATATTGATTTTGTTTCTGAAAAAATAAAGGTGATTAACAAAAAACGGGGTCTTCCAAATAATATTATTTATGGAGTTATCAATGATGGGAATGAAATTTGGGTAAGTACCAATAAGGGAATTGCTTCCTATAACCCGATCAGCTCTGAGATCAAATCCTATTTAGAAGTTCACGGGTTGGTTAGTAATGAATTTAATAGCAATGCTTATTTTAATTCGAAAACAGGGGAGTTGTTTTTCGGTTCCATATATGGCTATAATGTGTTTAGACCTGACCAATTGAATATAGGGGATACTGATCAAGAAGTCATTATTACCAAGTTCAAACTGAATAAAGGTTGGTTGAGACCTGGACAAGAAGGATCTCCTTTGAAAATGCCGATCGCCAAAACAAAATTCATAGAGCTTCCTTATTCGAATAGGAGTTTCACCATCAGGTTTCAAACAAGCGACTTATCAAATCCTGAATTAACCCAATTCAAATATGAGTTAATCGGTACTTCAACAGGAGAGCAGCCTCTTGAAAACAGGCATGAGTTATCTTTTAATTCTTTATCTCCAGGTGATTACACCTTAAAAATTTACGCAAAATTAGGGGAGGGAAAATGGAGTTCCGTACCAACAACACTTGAAATTTCAATATTACCTCCTTATTGGGGGACTTGGTGGTTTTGGACATTAGCCGCCTTGATGATTTCCGTGTTTGCCTTTTTGTTTTTCAAACGTAGAATTGAATCCGAGCGCAGGGAGCAAGTTAAACTGGAAATTAAAGTGACTGAACGGACCCGTGAAATAAGCAATCAAAAATCAAGAATCGAAGAACAAAGTAAGCTTATTGAAGCTGAAAAGAATAAAGTTCTTGAGCAACAGAAGTTACTTCAGGTAGAAAAGGATAATGCCGAACGGTGGTTGGCAAATGCGCTACCAGAAGAGGTTGTAAGGGAACTTAAGGTAAATGGAAAAGTAGAGGCGAATGCATTTAATAAAGTAACCGTTATGTTTACGGATGTTGTTGGCTTCACAAATATTTCTCAAAGAATGCGACCGAGCAGACTGGTTAAGCGTCTTGACGTTTTATTTAGGAGATTTGATGAGTTGGTTCAAGGAAATGATCTAGAGAAGATCAAGACGATTGGAGATGCTTATATGTGCGCGGGCGGAATACCGGTTGAAAATTCAATTAACCCGATGAATGCATGTATTGCAGCTTTGCAGATTCAGAACTATATGTCAAAGCTTAAGTTTGATGCAATTGCAAATCATAGTGATTATTGGGAGCTACGTTTGGGAATTCATACGGGTCCCGTGGTTGCTGGTATCATCGGAGACCTGAAATTAGCCTATGATATCTGGGGCCCCACAGTCAACCAGGCGCAACAAATGGAAAAGTATGGCGCTCCTGGGGAGGTTACGATTTCGGGTACTACATTTACATTCATTGAGCCCTATTTTGAGTGCGAATACAAAGGGAAGGTGCTAATAAAAGGAGGGATTGAGGTTGATATGTATTCGGTATTAAAAATAAAACCGGAGCTCTCAAACAAAGGACAGGGTTTGTTTCCAAATGCCAAATTTAGTGAGATTGTACAGTTACATCATTTTAGTTCCATTAATTACTACAAAACGGAGCATTTTGTTTTGGATTATTTAAAAGAGGGGCTTTCAGATAAGTTGCTTTATCATTCGGTCAATCATTCCATTGATGTTGTTCATGCTGTAGAACGTATCGCACTTTCAGAAGGTGTTACAGATGAAGGATTGTTTTTACTTAAAACCGCTGCAATATTGCATGACGCGGGTTTTGTAAAGCAATACGAAAACAACGAGAGTATAGGCGCTCAGATGGCCTCGGAATGGTTACCTAACTATGGGTATACAGAACAGCACATAAAGACTATAGTTGAACTAATTCACGTTACTGCAATACCGCATAAACCTATTAATAAACTACAAGAGATTATCTGTGATGCTGATTTAGACTATTTAGGGAGGGATGATTTTGAGGAGATTTCTAATAGATTAAGACTTGAGTTAAGGAGAATGGAGAAAATCGATAGTGATCGTGGTTGGGATAAAATTCAAATTAGTTTTCTAAAAACACACAAGTACTTTACCAAGACATCCATAGTCGCAAGAAGAAAGAAGAAACGAGAAAATCTAAAAAAGGTAATTAAAAGATTAGACGACGACGAGTATGTTGATTAATGCACTTCTTCGCAAAGCTCTATGAGCATACCGTTTGTAGACTTAGGATGTAAAAAAGCAATTCTTTTATTATCCGCTCCGTCTTTTGGGCTCTCATGAATGAGGGTGAAGCCCTCTTTTTTTAGTCGTGAAATCTCATATTCAATGTCTTCAACATCAAGTGCTAAGTGATGAAACCCCTCTTTATTCTTATTTAGAAACTTTGCTATTGGTGAAGCTTGATTTGTAGCTTCAACCAGTTCTATTTTAGAATCTCCTAGAGCGATAAATGCGGTTTTCACATGCTCTGATTCAACCACCTCTGATTTATACATTTTTTTGCCGAGCAGTTTTTCGAAAATAGGTAGTGATGCATCTATTGAAGAAACAGCAATTCCGAGATGTTCAATTTTTTTTATCATTCGCTAACCTTTAAAAACTTCTCAGTTTTATTGTCGTAATTCATATAATAAATACCGTTAACGATATTCCTACAGTCAACATTATTTGAAAGCCCGACCTTTAAAAGATTTCCAAATGCGTCAAATACTTCAAAGCGTGTTTTCTTTAATTCTCCCGCGGAATAGAAAAAGATATAATCACGAACCCTCGATGGGGACATGGTGTATTTCTCGATATCTGATTCTTGTATGATTTCTTGGGAGATTCTCTTTTCCCCCGAGTTATCAGTTTGTGTCACTCTAAATTTATTTTCACCTGAATGCGGTGACACTTTAAACGAGTATATATTTGACTTTTCAAGGCCTTTGCCTCTAACCTGGCCAACACTTTCCCAATTATTCCATTTGAATTGTTCAATATCGTAGTCTAGAATACCTTTTTCATTTTCTGTTTCCCATTGAAGTAGTTGCTTGTTTTTCATCCGAATGTCCTTTAGTTTAAAGGTGCTTTCAGGAAGCAAAATTTTTGGATTTAAAAAACGAGGTGTACATCCATCAAAATGTTCAATCACCACAAATACGTCATCGCCAATTTCTAAATTAAAGAGACTAAAGTCGACTTCAAAATTAGGTGATTGTATCGAAGCGGGAAGGACTTCTCCATTAACGGTTACTTTAATGATGCAGTAGCCAAAGCCATCCATTTGTTTAGGATTCTTTATAAACAGCTTATCCCCCTGATATTGCCCTTCAGTAGAAAGCAATTTGTATTGCCCAAAAACAAATAGGGGTAGAATTAAAAAGAGAAGTAGGCTAAGTTTCATAAGCATGTTTACAACAAAACAATATTAGTGCCAATTAACCGGAAAAGCAAGACATGTAGAAATGGACATTAAAATGTATTTTTGCAGTATGAGTTTTGATGTTATAAAATCCTTACATATCATATTTGTTGTTTGTTGGTTTGCTGGTCTATTTTATATGGTCCGATTGTTTATTTATCATACGGAGGCACAAGCAGCAGAAAAAACAAGAAAAGCGATTCTTTCCGAACAGTTTATGGTAATGGAAAAAAAGCTCTGGTGGGTAATTACCACCCCATCAATGGTATTGACAATTCTTTTTGGCACCTGGATGATTTTTCTAAATGCTGACTATTATCTTTCTCAGCCCTGGATGCACCTAAAGCTTCTTTTTGTTCTCTTTTTGGTCGTCTATCATTTTTTCACGCAACGCATTATGTTTAGACTTCAACGTTCCGAATTTCAATGGTCGAGCACGAGATTGAGGTTATGGAATGAATTGGCGACCTTGTTTTTAGTTGTAATTGTCTTTTTGGTTGTCCTAAAAAGCACCCTAAACTGGATCTATGGAACTATTGGTTTTTTCGCAGTTGGTTTAGGCCTTATGGTTGCTGTTAAAATTTACAAACGATTTAGGTCGAATTAGTCCTTGAATTATTGTAATCGTAGTATTGTTTCTTTTAAAAGTTTCGTTACCTTTGCACAAAATTTTTGAAAAGACATTTTTAACGTGAAAAAAGCAATATTATATTTCGGAATCGCACTTCTTTTTTCTTTGTCATCTATTGCCGTATTAGCAAGTGATGGGGAATCTCAGGGCCACGAAGAAAAAGAATTTAATGTAAGCGAGATGATCATGCATCACGTAAAAGATGCTCACGAATGGCATTTGTGGGGACCTGAGCATGGTGGAACGACTATTTACCTTCCTGTTATCTTAATAACGGAGGATGGAATAAAAACATTCTCTTCATCTCATTTTTATGAGGGAGAGCTTATTCATGATAATGAAAACCATTACATCAAGGGTGCTGGGGCAGCGGAAGGCTTTGGAATGTTCCACGAGAAGATTTACGAATTAGATCGTCATGGAAAGCTGCATTTTGAGAATGGTCATGTACATGGTAATTTAAAGCCTTATGACTTTTCAATAACCAAAAATGTCACATCACTAATTATAGGTTCTTTTTTGGTTTTTATCATCATGTTTTCTTGTGCTCGATTTTACAAAAATCACGGATCTGTTGCTCCTAAAGGAATTGCAAAATTCATGGAACCGATCATTGTCTTTATTCAAGATGATATCGCTAAAGCGAATATTAATGAAAAGAAGTACAAGAAATTTGTTCCTTACTTATTGACAATATTCTTTTTCATTTGGATTAACAATCTTTTAGGCTTGATTCCGATTTTCCCAGGAAGTGCAAATTTGACGGGTAATATTACCATCACCTTGTTTCTAGCCTCACTTACTTTGATTCTTACATTGGTGAATGGCAATAAAAACTATTGGAGTCATATCTTCTCACCTCCAGGAGTTCCTAAAGCGCTTTTACCTATTATGATTCCAATTGAAATAGTTGGGATTTTCACTAAACCTTTTGCCTTAATGATTCGTTTGTTCGCCAATATTACGGCAGGACATATTGTTATTTTGGCTTTGATTTCACTTATTTTTATAAATAAACATGTCGCTTGGGGAGCGTTATCAGTCCCAATGGCTTTATTTATTTCTGTATTGGAATTATTGGTAGCTGCTCTTCAAGCGTATTTGTTTGCGCTTTTGTCAGCTTTGTTTATCGGTGCCGCAGTTGAAGAGGCGCATCATTAATTAGTAATTTTTAAATCTATATAATATGTGGGGAAGTATAGCCGCAATTGGAGCAGGACTTGCAGTTTTAGGAGCAGGTATTGGTATCGGACAAATCGGTGGTAAAGCCGTTGAAGGTATCGCACGGAATCCTGAAGCTTCAGGTAAAATTACAACTACAATGATTATCGCAGCAGCCTTGATTGAAGGTGTAGCGCTTTTTGGAGTAGTAGTTGGTCTTTTAGGAGCTCAACAGTAAATTAATGATTTCCGCCACTGCGGTTGGTAGTGGCGGAATTTTTAAAGTTTTAAAAAAAAAGAAATGGATTTAGTTACACCAGATTTAGGATTGTTATTTTGGACAGGAATTGTTTTTTGTTCTTTACTTTTCTTATTGGCGAAATTCGCTTGGAAGCCAATATTAACTGCGGTTAATGAAAGAGGCGAAAGTATTGCAGAGGCTCTAGAGCTAGCAGAAAAGACACGCGATGAGATGCGGGCTTTGAAAGCAGAGAACGATCAAATATTGAAACAGGCTAAGGCCGAAAGAGATGAGATTTTAAAAGAGGCTAAAGAGATTGCGGTCTCTATGGTTGAATCTGCTAAAAACAAGTCTAAGGTAGAATCTCAGAAGATTGTTGATTCGGCTAGAGATTCAATTCGATCAGAAAAAGCAGCTGCAATGGCAGAGCTTAAAACTCATGTCGCGGCTCTTTCATTAGAAATTGCTGAAAAAGTGATTAGAACGGAGTTGTCTTCGGATGAAAAGCAAAAAGCACTTGCGAACAATCTCGCGTCAGATATTAATATGAATTAATCATGAGATCGACTAAGTCAGCTATTCGTTATGCCAAGGCAATTATTGAACTATCTACTGATAAGGATTCTACAGATTCAGTTGCGGCGGACATGAATAGGATTATATCTGCAGGAAATGAAACTGAAGAATTTCAGATTTTTCTAAACTCGCCCGTAATCAAGACGGATAAAAAGATATCAATATTGAATGTCTTGTTTTCAGATTTCAGTGAGTTGACCATGTCTTTTGTTGAGCTTATTGCAAAAAACAAACGAGAGTATTTGCTAGTGGATATAGCAGCTGCCTTTGTTAGCTTACTTAAAAAGCAAAATGGGATTGTACCCGTTACAGTTACAAGTGCTGTGAAACTTGAAAAACAAACGCTCGATCAGATACTTTCAAAGCTTAAGTCTCAAGTAGAAGGTGATTTTGAAGTTACTGAAGAAGTTGACCCGTCTTTAATAGGTGGGTTTGTGGTAAAAATGGAGGACAAACAATTTGACGCCTCAATTTCTACCCAATTGAACAGAATGAAACAAGAATTGGCTAATTAATTTTAAAAAACAAATAACATGGCAGATATTAAACCAGCAGAGGTTTCAGCAATTTTGAGAGAACAGCTTTCGGGCTTTCGTTCAGAAGCGGAATTGCAAGAAGTAGGGACTGTACTGCAAGTTGGAGATGGTATTGCTCGTATCTACGGACTCACTGGAGTTCAGTATGGAGAATTGATCGAATTTGATGGTGGTATGCAGGGTATTGCATTGAATCTTGAGGAGGACAACGTTGGCGCTGTACTTCTAGGTAAGTCATCTAGTGTAAAAGAAGGAGATACAGTTCGTCGACTTGGAAAAATTGCCTCTGTTGAGGTAGGTGAAGGTGTTGTAGGACGAGTTGTTAATACGCTTGGATTACCTATTGATGGAAAAGGCCCAATTGAAGGAGAGTTATTTAATATGCCAATTGAAAGAAAAGCACCTGGCGTAATCTTTCGTCAGCCTGTTACAGAACCACTTCAGACAGGAATTAAGGCAGTAGATTCTATGATTCCAATTGGAAGAGGTCAAAGAGAATTGATTATAGGTGACCGTCAAACAGGAAAAACAACTGTTGCCATCGACACCATTATAAATCAAAAAGAATTTTTTGACAGGGGAGAACCTGTTTATTGCATTTATGTAGCTATCGGTCAAAAAGGATCTACGGTTGCGGGTATTGTGAAAAAACTTGAAGATGCAGGGGCAATGGCTTATACGACTATTGTTGCTTCTAACGCATCTGATGCGGCACCTATGCAGTTTTATGCACCAATGACGGGAGCGGCAATTGGAGAATACTTTAGAGATACAGGAAGACCAGCATTGATCATTTATGATGATTTATCTAAGCAAGCAGTTGCTTACCGTGAAGTTTCTCTTCTTTTAAGAAGACCTCCGGGCCGTGAGGCATATCCTGGAGATGTATTTTATTTACATTCTAGATTATTAGAAAGAGCAGCTAAGATTATTGCTGATGATACGATTGCTAAGCAAATGAATGACCTTCCAGAGTCATTGAAAGGTAAAGTTAAAGGAGGCGGATCGTTGACAGCGCTTCCAATCATTGAAACACAAGCAGGTGATGTATCGGCTTATATTCCTACCAACGTGATTTCTATTACAGATGGTCAGATCTTCTTGGAGTCAGATTTATTTAACTCTGGTATTCGTCCAGCGATTAACGTAGGTATCTCAGTATCTCGTGTTGGTGGATCTGCTCAGATTAAATCAATGAAAAAGGTTGCAGGTACCTTGAAATTAGACCAGGCACAGTACAGAGAGCTTGAGGCATTTGCTAAGTTCGGTTCTGATCTAGATGCGGCAACTAAATCAGTATTGGATAAAGGAGCCCGAAACGTAGAGATTTTGAAGCAACGTGAAGGTGATCCCTATACTGTAGAAAGACAAATTGCAATTATTTATGTTGGAACAAAAGGTTTGATTCAAAATGTTCCAATCAACAAGGTAAAGGCATTTGAAAAAGAATACTTAGATTTCTTAGAAGCAAAGCATGCTGATGTGATGGCGTCTTTGAAGGCTGGGAAGTATACAGATGAAAACACCTCAGTACTTGAGAAAGTTGCTAAAGAACTTGCAAGCAAATATTAAGCAAAAACGTAGCTCATAAATTAGTTATCAATGGCGAACTTAAAAGAAATACGAAATAGAATTTCATCCGTTGGATCAACCATGCAGATTACATCCGCAATGAAAATGGTTTCAGCGGCTAAACTGAAAAGAGCTCAGGATGCAATTGTGCAAATGAGACCGTATGCTATAAAGTTGAAAGAGATACTTACCAATTTGAGTGCAACACTTGACCTGTCTGAAAATGCATTTTCTGAACAGCGCGATGGAGGTAAAACACTTTATGTTGGAATCTCCTCAAACAGAGGTTTGTGTGGCGGTTTTAATAATAATATAGTGAAGCGAGTGACTGAATTGTCAAAAACGGAGCAGAATTTAAAAGATGTTCATGTTTTATGTCTTGGAAAAAAAATGCGGGATATTATTAAACGCACAGATTTGTTCTATACCAATGACTATCTAACTGAAAGGGAAGATGTCTACGCAGACCTGTCCTTTGTAAATATTTCTGAAATAGCGAATGAATTGATGGAGTTATACAAATCCGGCGAATTTAATCGTATTTATGTTGTTTACAATCGTTTTGTTAACGCAGCTACGCAGAGAGTAGAGACGGAACAGTTTTTACCTATCCAAGCCCCGGAGAGCGACGGAGACACGGCATCAACAGGTGATTATATATTTGAACCTTCCAAGGAAGAAATCATAGAAGATTTAATTCCTAAATCCTTAAAAGTACAGCTATTTAAGGCTTTATTAGATTCAAACGCAGCAGAACATGGCGCAAGGATGACAGCGATGCACAAAGCAACAGATAACGCTAGTGATCTTCAAAAAGAGCTTAAATTAGGTTATAACAAGGCACGTCAGGCTGCAATCACAAATGAAATTTTAGAGATTGTTGGTGGGGCGGAAGCTTTGAATGCCTAAATTAGTGCAAAACAATCTTTATGGATTCGAATATCAAAGTTCTTATTGTTGATGATCATAAACTTATAAGCGAGGCATGGTCTTCTTTATTAAAAGATGCTCCGAATATAGTTGTCGTTGGCACTGCCGATAATGTGGATGATGCCTATACCATGTCAATGCAACATAAGCCAGATATCGTTTTGATGGATATCAATCTTGGCGAAGGAAGTGGTTTTGACGCAACTGAAAAAATCAACGATAGCCTGCCAAAGACCAGAGTAATTGGTTTGTCACTGCATGATGACATTACATATGTTAAAAAATTCTTGTCAATAGGTGCGAAGGGTTATCTTACGAAAAACACTTCCAAAAGTGAATTGATAGAGGCAATACACAGCGTGTATAACGGTGAAACATTTATTGCGTCAGATATTAAAGATCGTTATTTTACATCTCTTTTAAATGTTGATTCTGCTGCGAAAAAAGAATTGACAATGAAAGAAATCGAGATCGTAAAGCACATAGCAAACGGCTTAACCTCTAAAGAAATCGGTGAAAAGCTTTTCATTTCGCATCGCACCGTAGAAACACATAGGCACAACATCCTGAAGAAGTTAGACATCCCTAATTCTGCGCAATTAAGCAGTTGGGCAAAGGACAAAGGTTACGTTTAAATGACACCTGGGTTCCCCCCCCATTTTATGCTTGTTTTACGTTCTATTTATAAATAGAAATAAACACTACTATGCTTAATATTAAAACGTTTTTATTCTTTCTACTAGGATTCGTTTATTCCGATTTTTCTTATACCCAAGATTCCAAAACCCAAATTATGGGATCTGTTGGTGTTTCATACCCTTTACTTGATAATGGCTTGGGCGTCCAAGCTGGTGTCAATGCAAGTTATCAAATTGCAGATTGGTTTGAGTTTGAGGGGCAATTGAGTTACCAGCGTTCAGAGATAGAGGAGTCTTTCTTTTCTAATAGCATGCTATTTTATGGTAATTCCAAATTGAACTCAATTGCTTTGCTTTCAGGTGGTCGTTTTTACTTGCTCCCAAAAGCGAAAAAGACACGATTGTATCTTAATCTTTTACTAGGAGGTTTGTACACAAATGAAAAGGCTGATGGGTTTACTCGGAATATCTTTAATACAGGTGTATCGCTAGGTTTATTTGTACAATGTCAAAAGCTTGTTTTTGGTTTGTCTCTTGAGGCACCGCAATTCCTTACTTTTAAGATTGGTTATCGGTTCTAAATGTAGCTCAATCTCTACAATCAAAATATCTTGTCTTTTTTATCGTTAGATTAATACGATTAGAGGTGCGTAAAACTTCTTTTCATTACTCAATGATTGTTTCTATGAAATACTTTGGCTCGGCACTTGTTCTTTTATCGTTTTTATTTCTGAGCTGTAGAAAGGTCAATAAGACCTGTTCTATTGCAGATTACCCGGAAGCGCCTAGTTCTGATTGGTACAGGTCCTATGAAGGCTCAGGAGAGGAAGCTCACGGCCATTTTATATTAACGTGTTCTGATGGCGGTTATCTTCAGGTTGGTGAAACGGGATTTACACCTAATTCTGCAAAAATATTAGTGGTTAAAATCGATCAAGGTGGTGCTTTCCAATGGTCAAAGGAATTCTCAGGAGGAACAGGACACAATCTTGGTAACTCCGCATTTGAAGGAGACGATGGCTATTTTATTTGCGGTTCTTTAAACGAAAACAGTGCCATTATCAAGCTCAATAAATTAGATGGTAGTGTTGTTTTCGAAAAAACACACGACAATGGCGGAAGTGATGCGTTTGAGCATATAAGTGTGACTCAAGAAGGCATCATTGCAGTAGGGTATGTACAAGCTGAAGACAATGTGAATACTTTTTTTACAGAAGGTCAAGGGCACCTTACTTTTCTTGATTTAGAAGGAAACAAAACAAATGGGATCAACCTTGAAAACAAGATGTCTCATGCCTATCGGATTAAAAAATTAGGTGCTGATTTTGTGATTTCTGGGCTTACAGAGGGAGCAAATGATTATGCACTTTTAAAGATTGATGCTTCAGGAAGTATTATCTGGAATAAAACTTTTGGTGGTACCAATTCAGACCATTGTTTTGCAATGGACTTATCGGCTGATGGTGATATATTACTCTCAGGTCATACGTTATCTGGAACTGAAAACTGGGATGCCTATACGATGAAAATTGATCCTGATGGCAATCAGCTATGGCAATCTAAAACAGGAAACCCTCGGGGCTTTGACCCCAAATACATTCATGATGAGGTATGGGGAATAAAAGGAACTTCAGACGGTGGTTGTATTATTGTGGCTGGTACAGGCGACGAGTATAGCAATTACAAAAGACGTTGTGGAAATGATGGCGATGATTCCAATACTTGGCACGTTTATTTGGTGAAATATGATGCCAATGGGAATGTCCAATGGCAAAAGACCTATGGCGATGCTGAGGGTGGAGATTGGGCAGGAGAAGATATTGATTTAACTGCTGATGGAGGAGCGATAGTTGCTGTAGATAATGGTTCTTTTGGTTTTCTTAAAATTTCGCCTTTTTAATTTTATTCATTGATGACGATGAAAATCCAAAACTATTTACTTCTCCTTTTTCTGATTATTACGGTCTTATCGTTGAATGCACAAGACAAATCTGATATAGGGTTGAATTTCTCTTCTAACTTCACTTTTAGAACGCTCAAAACGAATGATACAGACTTTCAATGGCTCATTGATTATAGAAATGAGTTCGATCAGGCCAAATTTGGCTTTAATGTTGGAGGAACATATACGTATCAGTTTGACAAAGGACTCACAATTTTGATGGGTATTCAGTATACTAGGTTTGGTAACAGAAGAAGCAATATTTTATTTCAAGGTCCAGGGATCGATGGAATAGGATCTTTTCAAAACAGCTATGGATACATTGGAGTCCCCCTTACAATGGGTTATACTTATGATTTTAATGACAAATGGGGGCTTACGGCTGCTGTTGGAGCCATCCTAAGTGTTTTATTAGATGATCGAGGCTCATATATCATTCAGTGGTCGGATGGCACTGCAGATTCTGCTACAGATGTGAATTTTGACAACCCTTATGATTTTTATCGATTTCACCCTCTATTTAAATCAAGTATTGGTATACAATATAAGCCTAGGGATGCTTTTTATGTGAAATTCGAGCCAACCTTTCAATATTCTTTAATACCAATAAAGGATGCGCCAGTTCATGAAAGATTATATAGTATTGGTGTAAATATGGGGGTTCATTATATATTAGGTATTTCAAAAAAATAATCCTTTCCCATAAATCAAAATTCATATTTGTTTGTTGTAAAGATATATGCAAACGCCAACAACTGATTATATAGATAATTTTCCTACCGATTGGAATTCTATTCAAGACCGAATTGAGGCCATTGATCCAATTAAATATGCAGCGACACGTAATTTTGAGAATGGCGCATTGACCTTATTGGGGCCTTATATTTCTCGTGGTGTTATTTCTACAAAGTCTATTTTCGAGCATATCAAGTCCTTGGATTTGGAATGGAGGCCAACTGAAAAACTTGTTCAAGAATTGGCTTGGAGGGATTATTGGCAGCAGGTATGGGTGGTAAAGCAAAGCCAGATTGAGTCAGACCTTAATTTTGAGCAAAAAGAGGTTTTACATTCAGGAGTGCCTGTTTCAATTTTTGAGGCAAAGACAGGTATTGAGGCCATTGACGCAGCAATAGAAAGTTTCTATAAAACCGGCTATTTGCACAATCATATGCGCATGTATATTGCAGCAATATGCTGTAATATTGGAAAGTACCACTGGAGTGCACCAGCCAAATGGATGTATGCAAATCTACTTGATGGTGATTTGGCAAGTAATCATCTGAGCTGGCAATGGGTCGCAGGAACGTTTTCCAATCGAAAATATGTTGCCAATCAAGAGAACATCAATAAGTACTTTCATAGTAATGCCCAGCGCAATACTTTTTTGGATGTTCCTTATGAGGCATTTAATAATCTAGAAGTTCCTGCTGAGTTAAAGCAAAGTCTCAATAGTATAACTGAAATCAATTACCCTGAGTCCATTTCACCCCGAGAACTCGAAGAGAAGAAAACGTTGGTTTACAATTATTATAATCTTGACCCTTTGTGGTATGAAGGAGCCGATGTTCAACGTATTTTATTAATTGAACCGGCTGTTTTTGAGCGTTACCCAATCAGTCAAAAGTGTATGGACTTTGCAGTGGCGCTTTCTACTAATATCAAGGATATTAAGATTTTTGTTGGGTCCTTTAGCGCACTTCAGATAGAATTAAAGGATTCAGAAATTGTCTTCAAAGAGCATCCGCTAAATGGCCATTACCGCGGTGTTCAAGAGGATCGAGATTGGCTGAGCTCCGTTAAAGGCTATTTCCCGGGGTTCTTTAAGTTTTGGAATAAAGCAAAAAAGGAGCTTGTCAAGTGAAAGAGGAATTGAATATTGTTTGGCTCAAAAGAGATTTACGGCTTCAGGACCACCTGCCCTTTTTTGAGGCTGAACATCATTCAACATGTAATTACCTGCCTATTTATATCATGGAGCCATCAGCCATGGATTATCCAGACTGTTCTTTAAGACATTTACAGTTTGTATACCATTCTATTTTGGAAATGAATGAGGTTTTGTCTGCCTTCAACAGAAAGGTCCACCTCCTTCATGGGGAGGCAATCGCTGTTTTCACTTTCTTAAGTGAAAAATTTGACATTCAAAATGTGTATTCCTATCAGGAGAGCGGCGTCAAAGTGACCTGGGACCGTGACAAGAATGTTTCCTCTTTATTAAAACGTAAGGGCATCAAATGGACAGAATTTCAACGTGACGGTATTATTCGAGGTATTAAAAATAGAGTGAATTGGGATAAAAATTGGTTTGCTGCCGTGAATTCCCCCCTGATTCTCAATGAATATTCCCAGAATGAATATTCTGAAAAGACGCTCCCCTTTGATTTGCCGAGCTCACTTTTACAATCATTACGCGAGTATGCCGCGGGGTTCCAGAAGCCTGGAGAAAGCTATGCCATGCGTTATATGCGTTCTTTTTGCGAGGGGAGAGGGGCAAATTATAGCCGACATATCTCCAAACCTAAAGAGAGTCGCAAATCTTGCGGACGTATTTCTCCCTATCTGGCTTGGGGTAATTTATCGGTGCGTCAGACAGTTCAATTTGTCCGAAACCATCCGAATTATGATTTCAACAAGCGCAGCTTTAACAACCACCTCACCCGATTGAAATGGCGTTGTCATTTCATTCAAAAGTTTGAGATGGAGTGCACTTATGAAACCCATTGTGTCAATAGGGGTTATGAAACCTTGGAATATAAAAGCAATCCTATATTTCTAGAGGCTTGGAGAAATGGACAAACCGGTTTTCCTCTCGTAGATGCTTGCATGCGGTGCCTGATTGCAACGGGTTGGATCAACTTCAGAATGCGAGCAATGCTGGTCTCTGTGTTGTGTTTTCATCTAGACTGCAATTGGAAAAAAGGGGTGTATTATTTGGCGCAACAATTTTTGGATTACGAACCGGGTATTCATTACCCTCAATTTCAGATGCAAGCAGGAACGACGGGTATAAATACCATTCGAATGTACAATCCAGTCAAACAATCTCAAGAACACGATCCCAATGGCGTTTTTATTCGCGAATGGGTGCCCGAATTAAAAAACATCCCCGTTGAATTTATTCACGAGCCCTGGAAAATCACACCCATGGAAAAAGAACTACATAGAATATCGAACGATTATCCTAATCCAATCGTTGACTTAACTGCTGTTGCTAAAGTTGCTAGGGATAAGATATGGGGGCACCGAAAACATGAAGATGTCCGAGCTGATAGCAAACGAATTGTCGCATTACATACTAGAAACAATGGAAAAAAGAAAAGCCGTTAACCTCATATTTCCGCACCAGCTTTTTGAGAAAAGCAAGCTGATTGATAACGGATGTGATATTTATCTGGTCGAAGAGCATTTGTATTTTCGGCAATACAAGTTTCACAAGCAGAAAATAGCCTTTCATAGAGCATCTATGATGGCCTATCAGGATTTCTTGAAATCACAAAACGCGACCGTTTATTACATTGAAGCATCTGCGAAAACAAGTGATATTAGGGGCTTAATGGATAGGTTGTTGTCCTCTGGTATTGAGCAGGTAAATTTCTATGACCCGGTTGACAATTGGCTATCGAAAAGGATGACTATGTTTTCTGATCACATACGCTTAAACATGCATGAGACGCCTTACTTCATCAATACAAATGAGGATTTAAGCACCTTCTTTAGGTCTGATAAAAAGTCTTTTTTCCAAACAACTTTCTACAAGCAGCAGCGTTTAAAACATAATGTTTTGATGGAAAAAGATGGCAGTCCAAGAGGAGGGAAGTGGACCTATGACATCGATAATAGGAAAAAATACCCGAAAGCAAAGATACCGCCGGCGATTGAATTTCCGATGTCAAACGCATACTGGGAGGAAGCTTTGCAGTATGTTGAAACACATTTTATGGACTATCCCGGCGCGCTTAAGTCCGAGCGTATTTATCCAATCACCTTTGAGGAAACAAGCATATGGCTTGAGCGTTTTTTACACGAGCGTTTTGAGGAGTTTGGAATCTATGAAGATGCCATAGTAAAAGATGCGATCTTTTTAAACCATAGTTTGTTGTCGCCCCTTATGAATGCAGGATTAATTTCACCACGACAAGTCATCAGCCAAAGTGTTTTACATGCACAAAAGCATAACATTTCTTTAAATTCTTTGGAAGGGTTCATAAGACAAATTATGGGGTGGAGAGAATTTATTCGTGGGATGTATAGCTGCAAAGGAAGCTACTCTCGAACGCAAAATTTCTGGGGTTTTGAACGTAAAATACCGAAGAGCTTTTATGATGGCACGACGGGAATTGAACCTGTAGACGATACCATTAAAAAAGTTTTAAAAACAGGATACTGCCACCACATCGAGCGTCTAATGGTCCTTGGAAACTTTATGCTTTTGTGCGAATTTCATCCCGATGAGGTGTATCGTTGGTTCATGGAATTGTTTATCGATGCCTATGACTGGGTCATGGTTCCCAATGTATACGGGATGAGTCAATTTGCTGATGGCGGAACATTTGCTACGAAACCATACATTAGCGGGTCTAACTATATTAAAAAAATGAGCAATTATGGAAATGGTCCTTGGACTGAGATCTGGGACGGCTTGTTTTGGCAGTTCATTTCTGTAAATCAAGATTTTTTCCTCAAAAATCCGAGAATGTCAATGATGGTACATTCTTTTAACCGAATGTCAGCGGAGAAGAAAGAGAAGCATTTAGAGGCTGCTGATCGCTTTCTGAAGAAATTAGATGAGGTAGACTAAGCGGTAAAATGCAGTTCAATTTGCCCCTCAACATAGGAGCGAACTTCTTCGTGATCAATCTCTTCCAAAACCTCACCTAAGAATGCTTTCACCAAAAGCTCTTTGGCCGCTTTTTCTGACAAACCTCTTGAGCGAAGGTAAAAGACGGCTTCATCATCTAACTGACCTGTTGTAGAACCGTGAGAACACTTAACATCATCTGCATAGATCTCTAATTCAGGTTTCGAGTTGACCGTACCTGTTTCACTTAGTAAGATGTTTGCATTTGACTGAAATGCATTGATCTTTTGAGCGTCTTTACGCACAAATACTTTCCCATTGAATACATTGGTGGCAAAGCCATCAACAACGCCTTTATAGAGTTCTTTTGAGTAGCAATGCGCCACCTCATGATCAACTGTTGTGTGGTTGTCGCAGTGAGACTTGCCTTTCAAGGTATAGGCACCATTCATATACGTTTCGCAATTGTTCCCTTTTACCTTGATGTAGAGGTCGTTTCTTGTCATTTTCCCGGACAAACAAAAGGTATTGATCGTAAATGTACTATTGGCCGACTGATTCACATATTCTCTTTGTAAGTCAAAAGCCTTAACACCATTCTTTTGAATTTTATGAATCGTCAAGTTTGCATTTTCTTCAACATCAATGAAGGAGGACACATTGGAAAAACTTGCGTTTTCTGTTGTGCCTTGATAATTCAAGATTACAGTACCTTTGCAGCCTTTTTTACATCTTATGAAGAGCCGTGGAAAGGATTGTGTATTTATGCTGTTTTCAAAAACCAACTCTAGCTCTTTTGTTTTGCCACCTGATGAAAACTCAATTTCAATGGCAGCTGTGCAATGCAGAACATTTAGGGCATCCATGACACCCGACCCAACAACTTCTGGAAGCGTTTTATCTGACCAATTGGTTCTGACGCCTTCAATGGTTTTAGTTGAGTCAATGACAACGCCATTTTTAATCAAAAGCCTATTAGACCCCTCAGAGATAAAAGGGTTTTCTAATATTTCATTCGCCATGTCTTTATCGAATGAAAGTTTTTTTAGACCATTAAGATTCGTGTATTTCCAATTTTCATCTTTGCGAGTTGGTAAATCTTTTTCTTCAAGAACAGAACGTGTTTTTTTCAATAGACCTTCTGAAAAAGGCAAGCTTGTAGGAGAAAATATTTCTCTCAAGGTCTGAAGTTTATTTTTTTTAAGAACGTCTTCCATGTTAGCTAACTTGCATTTCTTCTTTAATCCAATCGTATCCTTTTTCCTCTAACTCAAGTGCGAGTTCTTTCCCTCCTGTTTTGACGATCTTCCCATCGTAAAGGACGTGCACAAAGTCAGGAACGATATGGTCCAATAGTCTTTGGTAATGCGTAATTACAATGGATGCGTTTTCAGGAGACTTTAGAGAATTCACTCCTTTGGCAACAATCCTCAAGGCATCAATGTCTAGACCTGAATCCGTTTCGTCTAAAACAGCCAATTTTGGATTTAGCATGGCCATTTGAAATATCTCATTTCGCTTTTTCTCTCCACCAGAGAAACCTTCGTTTACAGAGCGAGAAGCGAGTTTACTATCTAATTCAACAATTTTTGATTTTTCACGAACGAGTGCCATAAATTCTTTCGCGGTGATAGGATCTTCACCTTTAGCTTCTCTGATTTCGTTCAGTGCAGTTCTAAGAAAATTGACATTTGAAACCCCTGGTATTTCAACTGGATATTGAAAAGCCAAAAAGAGCCCCTCTCTTGCTCTTTCTTCTGTAGAAAGAGCAAGAAGATCTACTCCATCAAAAGTGATATCTCCTGCAGTAATTTCATATTCTTCACGCCCCGCTAGAATATTTGCAAGCGTGCTTTTTCCGGCTCCATTAGGTCCCATAATCGCATGTACCTCTCCTGCGTTTACATTTAAGGTAAGGCCTTTTAATATTTCCTTTCCTTCAATATTCGCATGTAAATTTTTTATTTCAATCATATATATTGATTTATCCTACAGAGCCTTCAAGGCTTATAGCTAATAATTTTTGTGCTTCAACAGCAAATTCCATAGGTAATTGATTCAACACTTCTTTACAATATCCATTTACAATAAGGCTTATGGCTTTTTCTTCAGAGATCCCCCTTTGCTTACAATAAAACAACTGATCCTCTCCGATTTTGGAGGTGGTTGCTTCGTGCTCGATTTGTGCACTTGGGTTTTTACATTCGATATATGGGAAGGTATGAGCGCCACAATGATCTGTCATTAATAAAGAGTCACATTGAGAGAAATTCCTTGCCTTGTGGGCGTTTTTATGGATTTGAACCAAACCACGGTATGAATTCTGAGAGTTTCCAGCAGAAATACCTTTTGAGATAATCGTGCTTTTTGTATTTTTCCCCAAGTGGATCATTTTTGTACCTGTATCCGCTTGTTGATAGTTATTGGTTACGGCAACTGAATAAAACTCACCTACAGAATGGTCTCCTTTTAGGATACAGGAAGGATATTTCCACGTCACTGCTGACCCTGTTTCTACTTGCGTCCAAGAAATCTTTGCATTCGTTTCGCAGAGACCTCTTTTAGTTACAAAATTGAATATACCACCCACGCCATTTTTATCGCCAGGATACCAGTTTTGGACGGTCGAATATTTGATTTCGGCATCTTTAAGAGCTTTGAGTTCTACAACTGCGGCATGAAGCTGATTCTCGTCTCTTTGCGGGGCTGTGCAGCCTTCTAGGTAGGAGACATAGGAACCTTCATCTGCAATTACCAAGGTTCTTTCAAACTGACCAGTTCCCTCAGCATTGATTCTAAAATAGGTAGACAATTCCATTGGGCAACGCACTCCCTTAGGAATATAGCAAAAGGAACCGTCGGTAAAAACGGCTGCGTTCAATGCAGCATAAAAATTATCTGTGTGAGGGACAATAGATCCCATATGTTCGCGAACCAATTCTGGGTAATCTTGAACGGCTTCAGAAAAGGAGCAAAATATAATCCCCAATTCTTTTAGTTTCGATTTAAATGATGTTGCAACAGAGACAGAATCCATGACAAAGTCTACAGCGACTCCAGTCAGTTTTTTTTGCTCCTCCAACGATATACCAAGTTTGGCCATCGTTTCTTTCATCTCTGGGTCAACATCGTCCCAAGATTCATATTTTTTAGATTGTTTTGGAGCAGCAAAGTAGGTGATATTTTGAAAGTCTGGTTTTTTATAGCGAACATGTGCCCATTCTGGCTCAGTCATCTTTTGCCATGCTTCAAATGCAGTTAAGCGATATTCTAAAAGCCATTCAGGCTCCTCTTTTTTAGCGGATATTAAGCGAATAATGCCTTCATCTAAACCTTTACGGATCGTCTCGGTCTCAACATCTGTTACAAAACCAAATTTATAATCCTGGTTTTCTAAATCCTTTGCTAATTCATTTTCTGTATACTGTGCCATTTAGGTAATCTAATCTTATTTATACTGAAAAGGATTCGCCGCAACCACATGTCCGATCGGCATTTGGATTTTTAAACACAAAGCCTTTTCCGTTCAATCCACCGGAGAAATCTAAAATAGTACCGAGCAGATATAAATAGCTTTTCTTGTCTACGACAACTTCTATTCCATTGTCTTCAAAGGTTGAATCCCCTTCCTTTCTTTCATTGTCAAAAGTGAGCTGATACATTAAACCTGAACAACCCCCGCCTTCGACACCGACACGAATAAAATAGCCGTCTTTACCATCATCTTCCATAAGGCGGATGGCTTGTTTTTTTGCTGACTCTGTTACCGTAATCATCTGTTTTTATTTAGATTAATTATAAATAGTGAAAAGTGGACTACAAAAATACGACATTTTCTTCATTACGACAAGCCGAAACATACTAATGATAATAAACAAAAAGGAATAGAACTTGTTTGTTTTTTATGGAAGAAAAATATTTGATCGTAGGAGGTTCAAAAGGTATAGGACTCGCAGTTGTAAATCATTTTGGCCAAGAGAATTGTATTGTAATTTCTCGCAGCGGTTCTGAGCAGGCGAACCATGTGCTTTGCGATGTGTTAACAGACGACTTACCAGAAATAGAAAACCTTAAGGGAATAGTCTATTGTCCAGGTTCTATTAATTTGAAACCATTTCATAGGCTCTCAGAGGAAGATTTCATTGCTGACTATAAAGTAAACGTACTCGGTGCTGTTCGCGTATTGCAGTATTATTTTAGAGTATTGAAGAGAAATAAAGGTTCGGTGGTTTTATTTGGTACTGTAGCAAATAGTCAAGGAATGTCATTTCACGCTTCGATTGCTGCGGCAAAAGGAGGAGTAGAGGCATTAGCGCGAAGCTTAGCTGCAGAGTGGGCGCCAAATATTCGTGTGAATACCGTGAGCCCTTCTCTAACAGATACTTCTTTAGCCGAAGGCCTTTTAAATTCAGACCAAAAACGTGAAAATGCGGCCATGCGTCATCCCCTTAAAAAAATAGGATCTCCAGAAGATATAGCAAAAGCAGTAGTATTTTGTTTAGAGAATGAATGGTTGACAGGACAGACAATAGGTGTAGATGGAGGGATGTCTACAATAAGAGTGTAATGACATTGCTTGTTGGTCAATTCCTTATCTTTGTCTAAAACTTACAATGAATATTTTAGAAGAGTTTATTTTATTGCTGGGTTTTTCGTGGCAAATGTCAAATCTACTTCCTTTTATTCTTCTTTTCTTAAGCAGTGTTTTTGTTGTCATTTTTTTACGTAAAAAAAGTAAGAAAACGACTTTTAATTTTCTCATAAGGTTCTTGGTGTCCTTTATTCCTTTAAGTCTTTATTTTGGCTTCAATCCTGTTTTTGAATCTGATATTTATGATTTGTCAAAAACTATAAAAGTTGAGGATGGAGCGTCCAAAAAAAACAATGAATTGGTCGTTTTTTCACTTCCTAATTGCCCATATTGTCTTGAAACGATCAGTCTTATCGCTTTGTTAAAAAAGCGCAATCCTGATTTGACGGTTACTTATAAAATCATCACCCATAATGATGGAGGAGATATTGAAAGTATTTTAAAAAAGAGTCAAATTAAATTTGAGCTTTTAAATAAAAATAAATACACTGAGTCCTTAACGCAAGGATCGTATCCGACCTTTGTATATAATGATGGGGATAAGGAGTTGAAAATATGGGACAATAACTCCTTTGGAACAAAAGCTTTAGATTTCATTGAAGATAAACAGAGGTAAGACCCTAACGTTTATTTTTTCTTCTTTTTTCAAGCCAAGGCGGCATTTCGCGTTTTGTTTCTGGTTCAATAAGCTTTTCTAATAAGTCGGGTCTATTTGCTTTATTGAGCTTATTCTTGATCCATGATCTATTTTCTTTTTTATACCAAAAGAAGAACTTATTTTGTTCAAGCTTTTCTTCTTTTGACTTTACGGTTTCAATGGGCTTCAAAGTATAGGGGTGAACGCCTGCATAGTAAATTACAGTCGCTACTGTCATAGGTGTTGGTGTGAAATCTTGAACTTGCTCTAGTTGAAAACCCATATCCTTTGTTTCAGCAGCAAGGTTTGCCATGTCCACCTCGTCACATCCAGGGTGTGATGAAATGAAATAAGGCACAAGTTGTTGATTGATACCTACTTTCTCAGATATCTTGTCGTATTTTTCCTTGAATTTGTGGAAATACTTAAAGGAAGGCTTGCGCATCACTCGAAGTGTCTTATCCGAAGTGTGCTCTGGGGCAACTTTTAGCCTACCACTTACGTGTCTGGTAATCACTTGTTCAATGTACTCATCATGATTGCCATCTTCATTATTTTTGTTGAAGTCGTCAACAAGTAAATCATAACGTATCCCGGAACCAACAAATGCTTTTTTCACTTCTGGTAAAGCATCAATTTTTTTGTAAAGCTCGGTCATCGGTTTATGGGAGGTATCCAGATTATTGCATATAACGGGATGGATGCAGCTAGGAGAAATACATCGTTCACAGATCGCTTCATCCTTTCCTTTCATCTTATACATGTTTGCCGAAGGCCCACCTAAGTCGGAAATATAACCCTTAAATTCTGGATGAGCTGCCACTTTACTAACCTCAGATAAAATTGATTTTTCACTTCTAGAAGCGATGAATTTTCCTTGATGCGCAGAAATAGTACAAAAGCTACAGCCACCGAAGCACCCACGATGCATATTGACAGAGAATTTAATCATGTCATAGGCAGGAATGTTTCCTTTTTTCTTATATTTTGGATGAGGTTCCCGTGTATACGGTAATTCAAAGGAAGCATCAATTTCCTTTTCCTCCATTGTTTTATAGGGCGGGTTAATAACAAGTACTTGATCCCCGATATCTTGAGTAATCCTATTTGCCTGCCATTTATTTGATTCAACTTCAACTATTTTGAAATTGGCTGCATATTTAATTTTATCCTCAAGACAATCTTCATGGCTAGCTAGGGCGACTGTATTCCAATTCTTGACTTTTGGCAATTCATCAACTTTGTCCTGAAGAAACGCAAATTGTTTAATAGTTTTCAAATGCGCAAAAGGGACTCCTTTTTTTAAGAGTCTTAGTGCATCTCTCAAGGGTTGATCGCCCATCCCATAGACTAAGGCATCTGCTCTTGAATCGAAAAGAATACTTGGCATCAGTTTGTCTTCCCAATAATCATAATGAGTGACCCTTCGCAGTGATGCCTCGATACCACCAATTAAAACTGGTGTATCAGGGAATAGGTCCTTTAATATATTTGAATAAACAGTTGTAGCATAATCAGGTCTAAACCCTGCTTTACCACCTGCAGTGTATGCGTCAGTAGATCTTAAACGCTTGTTAGCCGTATAGTGATTTACCATAGAGTCCATACATCCTGCCGTAATACCAAAGAAAAGCTTTGGTTTACCAAGTTTTTTAAAATCCCTGAGATCATCTTGCCAATTGGGTTGTGCAACAATGCCAACCTTTAACCCTTCATCTTCAATGATTCGGCCAATTACAGCTGTTCCAAAGGCTGGATGGTCTACATAAGCATCTCCTGAGATGAGTATAACATCAAAGTCTTCCCAACCTCTTTTAGATGCTTCTTTTAAAGATAGAGGCAGCCAGTCAGAGATTGGTCTTTGGGGAATTTGAGGTATCATAATGCAAATATACGGATAAAGCCTGCTAAAGATTCCTTTATAAGCTCATAAGGTGCTACAACAATTAAAAAATAAATTAATTTGAAATTTCATTTGCCTCGAATTGCCTATTTTTGAGTTACGAATTTTAAAATTAAATAGAATGTCATTTGAATTACCAAAATTGAGTTATGCATACGATGCACTTGAGCCCCATATTGATGCGAGAACCATGGAGATACATCACTCCAAGCACCATCAAGGATACACCAATAATTTAAACGCTGCGATTGAAGGAACTGAAATGGAAGGAGATTCCATTCATGAGATACTTCAAAAATGCGCGAATAACCCGGCTGTAAGAAATAATGGAGGAGGTTTTTTTAACCACACGTTGTTTTGGGAGGTAATGTCTCCAGACGGAGGAGGTATTCCTTCAGGTGATTTGGCTGAAGCTATAGATACTACATTTGGATCCTTTGAAGCTTTTAAAGATGCGTTTGCCAAAGCTGCAGCAACACGATTCGGTTCAGGTTGGGCTTGGTTATGCGTGAAAGATGGAGGATTAGAAGTCTGTTCAACACCGAATCAGGATAACCCTGTGATGGGAGAAGGGTGTGGAGGAGTTCCTATTTTAGGCATTGATGTCTGGGAGCATGCTTATTACCTAAATTATCAAAATAGAAGACCTGATTATATCAAAGCCTTTTTTAATGTCGTGGATTGGAATGTGGTCAGTTCTAAATACGCGGAGTGTAAGTAGTTGTTATACTTATAGTTAATGTCTTTTTTGAGATTATTTCATAATATGAATTTAGAGTTTTTATTCTCTAAATTTTGTATTAAATTTGTGTAAACTAAAATCAATTTTTATGAAAAAACTAATACTATCTTTAATTGTGGTTGTTTTTGCTTTTGCGACAACAGCACAAGTAGTTGTTAGAGGGGTTTCCCCTGCTGCAATTGCGAATAATTTTGACTTCACTTGGGCAGATCCTGCTGGTGGAGATTGGTCATGTCCTGACTTCTTGGTTCCAAACACGTTTGTAGAGGCGCCAATTATGCTTGCTGATGACGGTACTGAAGGAGTGAATATTCAAGGGAACCCAATGTCTGCTGAGGCTTGTAACGGCCCTTTAATTAATGACATGACAGGTTTCATTGCAATCATTTACAGAAACACTTGTGAATTTGGATACAAGGCATTACAAGCTGAAAATGCAGGTGCTCTTGGTGTAATTATTATTAATCGTGATCCAGAAGCAGTTGGCATGGGCGGTGGAGCCGAAGGGCTTAACGTTACGATTCCAACGGTAATGCTTTCTAGTGTGGATGGTGCAGTCCTTACTGACGAAATGGTAAACGGCGAAGTTGTTGTATTTATGGGTAACAAGCAAAACCTATTTGCTAACGACGGTGGTTCATCTGAAAGTGCTGTTTTATCTCCAAGATACGGCTCAGTGCCTGTTGCTATGGCTAATAACGGTTATAGTTTCCAAGCTGGAATTGAAGTTTACAATTTCGGATCTGATGACAATACGTTTAGCGTAACAGCTTCTGTTGATGGCCCAGGTGGAAATATTTACTCAGAAACAGTGAGTTCATTTGTTGCATCGGGCGATACATTAGCGGTTTTTAATGGAAACCCTACTGAATTTCCTTTAGTTGATCCAGGTTCTTGGGATGAGGGAGATTATACATTATCTTATACAATTGCAATTGACGGACAAGTTGATGAAGCAGATTTTGACAATGTATACACAAGAGAATTCGGTGTGACGTCTATGCTTTCATTAGCAGGTCAGGAAAATGGTACCTTAAAGATCAATACTTTCCCAAGTAATGCCACTTCGAGTTACCAAACTTGTATGCAGCTTCAGGATGTTTATCCTTCAGCTACTTTCGGGATTTCTGGATTTTACTTTGCAGCATTAGCGAGTGATTCTATTCTTCAAGATGAAGAAATCATTATGGATGTTTTTGAATGGAACGATGCTTGGACTGATGTTTCAGGTGGATGGGCGACAATTACTTTCGACGACTTGAATCAAGTAGGTGGTGGTCTTTATTACCCTGCTTCAAATGACGAGAATGGGGTTGTTGTTTATGCTCCTTTAGATGCGGCAGTTACGGTAGGTGATAACCAAAGATATTTGGTTTGTTTAACAACCTACAATCCTAATATTTCTTTTGGTTATGACAATACATTGAATTATGATGCGAATTATTCAATTTACACGCAGCCAATTTCACCTTTGAATATTGATGGTACAACTTGGTACTCTGGATGGTCAGGGGTTACTGCTTTAGGCTTAGGCCTTAAAATGGAGTCAGGTGCAGGTGTTGAAGAAGTCACGCAGCTTTCAGGTCGTGCATTTCCAAATCCAGCAAATGACGCTGTTACAATTGATATTGATGGAGAAGGTTCTGCAGTGATGGTTGTTTCTGATATCGCTGGTAGACTTGTTCTTTCGAACAACGTAAATCTTGTCAACGGTCAAACATTAGTTGATATCTCTTCTTTAGATGAAGGTGTTTACATGTTCAATGTTACACTTGATAACGGAAATACATCAACGTTTTCAGTTGTTAAAAAATAGGTCAATTTATTGATTGAAAAGGGTCGATTTTATCGGCCCTTTTTTTTTGATTAAAAGTCAAGGATTTCTTGCTTATCTTTAGGCTCTCATATGACAAAAAAATACACAATAACAGCGGCTTTACCTTATGCAAACGGCCCGCTTCATCTAGGCCATGTAGCAGGGGTATATTTGCCGGCAGATACCTTTGTTCGATTCTTACGAATGAATGACGCTGATGTGCTTTTTGTTTGTGGTAGCGACGAGCATGGAGCGGCAATTACACTTCGTGCAAAAAAAGAAGGTGTGAGTCCTAAAGAAATAGTTGATAAATACCACGGTATTATTGGAAAGGCATTTACTGATTTTGGAATTGAATTTGATATTTATGACAGAACCTCAAGTGCCCTTCATCATGAGACTTCTTCTGATTTTTTTAAGGAATTAAATAATAAAGACCGTTTTATACAAAAGACATCTGAGCAATATTATGATGCCGACTATAATCAATTCTTAGCTGACCGTTATATTACAGGGACCTGTCCGAAGTGTCAAAGTGCGGATGCTTATGGGGATCAATGTGAAAAATGCGGTAGTGACTTAAGTCCAACAGATTTAATTAATCCAAAGTCTACACTTAGTGGTCAATTACCTGTATTGAGAAAAACGTCTCATTGGTTCCTTCCAATGGATCAGCATGAAGGTTGGCTCAAACGATGGATTACAGATGGGCTTTTAGATGGAGAACAGCAACACGACCCTAAGGCTTGGAGAAATCAAGTAACGGGACAATGTATGTCCTGGATCGATGGTGGATTAAAGCCTCGTGCCATGACCCGAGATTTAGATTGGGGCGTGAAGGTTCCCTTACCGGAAGGTGAGGGTAAGGTTCTTTATGTTTGGTTGGATGCCCCAATTGGGTATATCTCTGCAACGAAAAAATGGGCAAAGGAAAACAATAAAAAATGGGAAGATTATTGGTTAAAAGAACATGCCGGTGATCGCAAGCTCGTGCACTTTATTGGAAAAGACAATATTGTTTTCCACGCGATCATATTTCCAATTCTTTTAAAAGACCACGGTGGTTATATTTTACCAGATAACGTTCCCGCTTCTGAGTTCTTGAATTTAGAAGGAGATAAGTTTTCAACCTCCAGAAACTGGGCAGTTTGGCTCCACGAATACATCGAGGCATATCCCGACAAAATAGATGAACTCAAATATGTTTTGACTTCTATCGCCCCTGAGAGTAAAGACGCAGAGTTTACATGGAAGGATTTTCAATCGCGGGTTAATTCGGAACTTGCTGATGTAATGGGGAATTTTCTAAATCGGACGATCGTTCTTACGCATAAATATTATAATGGAGTGATTCCAGCGGGGCATAAAAGAGATGAACGGGATGAACCTGCAATCCTCGAAATGAGACAAATAGGTGAGCGAATAGAAGCGCTCATGTACAAATATAAATTCCGAGAAGCTCAAAGTGAAATGATGGGCTTGGCCCGACTTGGGAATCGCTATTTAGCAGAAAATGAACCATGGAAGCTTGCTAAAACTGATCCTGCTCGCGTTGAAACGATTATGAGCGTGGCTCTTGAAATCACCCTAAGGTTATCCATTGCGGCCTATCCATTTTTGCCAGCAACCTCCAAAAAAATCCAATCAATATTGAATATAGAAGCCCTGAAGTGGGCGGATTACGAGAACACAAAACTTATTCCAGGAAATGTGATTCAAAAACCTGAGATTTTATTTGTTAAAATCGAAGATGACTTTGTAGAAAACGAGATCGGAAAATTACAATCCAAAGCAAGCAAACCTTCAAAATTTAAACCTATGAAAGAACCAATTGACTTTGATACATTTCAGAAGCTAGACTTACGAATGGGGAAAATCATCTCTGCAGAGAAAATAGAGAAAGCGGATAAATTGTTGAAGTTAACTGTGGATACGGGAATAGACGTGCGTACTGTCGTTTCTGGAATTGCTCTTGATTACGCGCCGGAAGAGATTGTTAATAAGACTGTTTTGGTATTATTGAATCTCGTTCCAAGAAAAATTAGAGGGGTCGAATCTCAAGGAATGGTGCTAATGGCGGAGGATGAAGACGGAAAATTAAGCTTCCTAGCTACTGAAAAAGAATTTTTACACGGTCAGTCCGTAAGTTAATGACAAATTGTTTGGTGGGGCTAAAGGTTTGACCTATCTTTGGTGTCCCAAAAAGAACAAGATTATTTTACAAGATATATTGCGGGGTGGAGCAGTTGGGAGCTCGTCGGGCTCATAACCCGAAGGTCACAGGTTCGAGTCCTGTCCCCGCTACCATTGAAAAGCCAATCTGAAAAGATTGGCTTTTTCATTTCCAGGAGCGTTGAAAGCTTGCTTTAATAAGTAAATGGAAATGTAAAAAGGAAGATCACGAAGTGGTCTGAGCTTTTCCTTGTTAAGCCTCCATTAATGTCCATCCGAAATGAAATGAAGGATAATCCTGTCCTCGCTACCATTGAAAAGCCAACCTGAAAAGATTGGCTTTTTGTATTTAAAACGTTTTAAACACAGGTTTACATTAGTATATTGAGATGCGAAAAAAGAATCAAAAAAGCTTTTTAGGTTTTTCATGATTAAGCAGCCCTCAGATCAATCGAACGAAGAGAGTTGCTTTTATCCTGACCACAAAGAAAATCAGGGGATTTCCTAAGGCTTGATATTAAAATTCATCAAACTGGTTCACAACCATTTATTTAACTCATCGTCAAAGTATTATAACCTCACCCATCGCCTAATCTACAACTGATGAAAAAAGACCTTTTACTTTTAGTTTTATTTATTCCATATTTTATTTCAAGTCAGGTCAACATTACCACGATTAATGAAATACCTGAGCAATGTGAATGGAATTGCGATGGAACAATTTATTTTGAGGCCACTGGTACCGGAACTCTTTATTATAGTTTGGATTATTTTGGCAACAATTTGATGCCGGAAGATTCATCGGATGTACCTGGAGACCTTACGCATTTCTACACTAATTTGTGCTCGGGCGAATATACTTTACATGTGTATGATGACATAGATACAGTACTCTTAAACCTATTCATTTTTTCTATGTCTCCCATGATGTGGGTTGAATTAATTGCAACAGATGCCTCATGTGCTGGAAATTGTGATGGATCCATTTATCCCATAATTAACGGTGGCTCTCCCCCTTATACTCTGTGGTGGTCGAACGGAAGTACATCGGCCAGTATTCAAGACCTTTGTCCAGGAACTTATGACTTTCAAGTTTTTGATGCATTTGGATGTGTAAGTTTTGAATTTACTATAATAAATGGATCTGTACAGGCATCTGATTTTGTCGTTTACAATGACATCAACCAAAATTGCATATTAGAAGCAGAACAAGGAGTGCCTGATATTCCCGTGTTGATTCAGCCTGGCAATTTGATTCAAACTACGGACTCCTGTGGGAGCATAGCTCTACCTTATGCTGACGGAATATATACGGCTACCATTGATACTGCAAATCTCAATTGGTCTACCAATTGTCCAATTTCACAGACATTTGAAATATTAAATCAAAATTGTACAAATGATGTAAGCTTTGGCATCTATTCTGATTTTCCATGTCCCGACCCTGATGTAAGCATATTTATGTCGTTTATGAGGCCGTGTTTTTCGAATCAGTCGGTATATGTCATGGTTTCAAATTCAAATACAGCTACCGGAGTGATGACAGATGCTTTTATTGATGTCGAGCTTGACCCTCTAATTATCGTGGATTCGGCTTCAGCTTCCTATGTAGGGCTAGGGAATAATGTATATCAATTCGAAATTGACAGTTTGAATCCAGGAGAGTCAGTTACCTTGATTTTATGGACAACGGTTAGTTGTAGTGCTTTTTTAGGCCAGACTTTGTGCATGGAAGCCAGCTTAAATTCTTTTGACCCTTGTGTCTTGGATGAAGTAATGTCTGACCCAGTAATTGATGATGGGACAGGTGGTATATTAAATGGATTGCCTGAACCATGTACATTACCTTGGGATCAGAGTAGTTTAACGGTGGATGGATGGTGTGAAAATGACTCCATTTTCTTTGAAATCACCAATACCGGTGACTTTGGGTTGGGAGACATGGAATGCTATGCACCAGTATGGATAACAATAGATGGTGTCGTTATTTCCACAGATTCAATAATGATTCAAGGGGGTGAAACACTTCTTTATTCGTATGCTGGAAATGGACAAACTTGGATTTTGAATGCAGAACAGCATCCTTTACACCCTGGAAATTCGCATCCAAATGCACACGTGGAAGCCTGCGGCGACTTCAACAATTGGACACCCAATCTAGTCAATGATTTTCCATTAGACGATGCGGATCCGATAGTTGATATTTATTGTGGTACGGTAACCGGAAGCTTTGACCCAAATGATAAAACTGGATATCCCACAGGGCAAACATCAGAAAACTATATCCAGCCCAATCAACAATTGCAATATGTGGTGCGATTTCAAAATACAGGTACTGATACAGCATTTACGGTAGTCATTAGAGATACATTGGATTTGGATTTAAATGTTTTTTCTGTTGTACCCGGTGTTGCGAGCCATTCTTATACCTTTAAAATGTATGGTCCGAGAGTTCTCGAATGGACCTTTGAGAACATCCTATTGCCGGATAGCACGACTAATCTAGAGGCGAGTAACGGGTTTATAACTTTCCATGTGGATCAACTGCCTGACCTTACCCCTGGAACTCTCATTGAAAATGATGCAGATATTTATTTTGATTTCAATCCACCTATCATAACCAATGAAACCTATCACAATATATTTGTTGGGTTTGTGGAAGTGGATAACCCAACAGTTTCCTTTAATCTTTTAACATCGGAGAATCGGATTAAGGTTTATCCAAATCCGACCAAATACCTCATCACTATAGAATCTGAAGACTCCATTGACAAGACCTTCAGCATTTTTGACCAACAGGGGAGGGTAGTAATCTTTGGAAAGCTCAAGGCAGTATCAACAGATGTCTCTCTTGAAAACCTTTCCAGAGGGGCATACACGATCCAGGTAGAAGGAAACTACAAACCTGTAGTGATTGTTAAAGATTAGTGTAGCAATCAGATTTACGTTAAAAGAGAGAGGTCCCTTAAATTTTAACCTGAAGAGTGACATAAAAATTTCTTCTCGATCCGGGTATGATACCTGGTCCAGGATAAGCGACAGCCCTGCGCGTAAAGTAGGTGCTATTCGCAAGGTTGTTGACGCCTGCTTCAACTTGAAATCTACCAAAGATTGCCTTTCCAGACAAGTCCATGATAGAATAGGAGGGAATCAATCCATTTACAGCATTGGCCTGATGGGTTGAGTTTGTCGCATCAGAAAAGTGTTCTTGAGTAAAGCTATATTGATAGGAAAGTGAAAATCGAGGGTTTCCAATGGTGAGCCCCGCTTTTAGAACGATAGGAGGCACCAGCTCAACGCGTTTATTCTGGAAAGCCTCTTCCTTAGAGCGGATGTATTTCGCATCATTATAAGAGAAATTAACGAAGGTGCTTAAACGTAAATCCGAAGAATCATTAACGAAAACCTTCCACCAATCAACCTCGGTCATACATTCGAAACCGAATGTTCGCGATGCAGAAATATTTGTCCGGTATTGAAAAGTTGAAAACAAAACTTCGTCAACCTCTAGCGTGGTTCCAATTCTATTGTTGTAATACATGCCATACCCCGAGACATCGAAGTAAAGCTTGTTTTTGATTTGACCTCGAATTCCTAGATCTACATTAAATCCCGTTTCATCTTCTAATTCGGGATCAATCTTGAAGTTTGGATTTTGAATTTGCATTTCTGTAAAATGAATACTTCTGTAATTCTGAGAAAAATTAGAATAGATTTCAATTTCGTTATTTATATTATAAGTAAGGCCTAAACCGGCAATCACAAAACCCCGATTACTAGATTTTTGTACCCCAAACAAAGTGTCAAAGATGATGTTGCCAGCAAGGTCCTCCTGAATAAATCTATAGTTCCCATTGGCATTGGTACTAATGTATTCGTAACGTGCGCCTGGTGTTAGGCTAAGTTTTTCTGAAAAATTAAAAATATGTTCTGCAAATAAGGCGAAATTAAAACTTGGAAATTGGTAATCACTTGCCACATCGTTTTCCGAGGGGGTTCCATCGGGTGAAACAAAATAAAAGTCAGGTCCAAATTCATTATTTGCATCGCCTTGTTTGCTTTGGCTATACCCTTTGTATATTCTCAAACCTGTAACAAAGGCCCAAGGTGCTTCATAGGGCCGGTATTGGTGTATGAACCGCGTTTCGTTGCCAATGTTTTGAAACTGACCAAAGATTAAATTTCTTTCTTCCAATGGATCTATTCTATTGATTTGATCCAAATAACCGAGGGATTCTCTTTTCGCGATGAGTCCAAAGGTTTTTGAGCTGAGTCTAGACTTCGAATTGAATTTATGCTTAAAGGATAGGGAAGCAAGATTCCAATTCACGCGAAACCAATTCCTTTGCCGTACAGAAGTATCTGGATTGCTGTTAAAAAGTAGATCTGTCAGTCCTCCAGCTTGTTGAGCGAGATAATACATTTTTGTATACTCAATACTGATACTTGATTTTTTTGAGAGCTTTTTATTTAATGAAAAATATCCTGTAGCCGACTTAAATGAGGCATTGGGGCGCCATTCATTTCCGATTTTAAAATTCCCGTAGACTACATAGCTCCAGGATTTTAATGTGCCTGACAATGATAAAAAGGAGTTGTTTAACCCAAATGAGCCTACAGTATGTCGTGCAATGACCTCCAGCTTTTTACCTTTTGGAGCTTGTTTAAGCTTGTAATTGATCAAACCTCCAAATTGAGGCCCAAACTGCAAGGACGCCGCACCTCGAATCAGCTGGATCTCCTCAAGTGCCTCACTAGGTGGTGTATAATAGCTTTCAGGATAACCTAGTGCATCGGCGCTAATGTCATAACCGTTTTGTCGGGTATTGAAATTTACATTTCTACTCGGATTTAACCCTCTTCCTCCCAAACCAATCTGCAGTCCGCTGCCATCACTTTCCCATATATTTAGCCCGGGCACTCTTGCAAAAATCTGCCGACTAGAGTTTGTTGCTTTATTCGCATCTATTGTTTCTAGTGATATTACTTCCGTTTTTTTTCCTTTTGTAAGAATATCGCCTTCTATAGCTTTCATTCTTCTAATAAAAAATGAATTGTCTTTATCTCTAGATACCTGAACCTCTTCTAGGGTGTAAGCATTGCTTCGTTCCAAGTTAAACACCAGAACTAATTCAGATTTTTGAAGCCTGATGAACTGTTCCATTTTGAGGTAACCGCTGGCTTGAGCACTTACTTTATAATCACCATAATTTACTTTAGGACTTAAGAAAAAACCATTACGGTCCGTATAGATGACTTTATTTGTTCCAATAATTTCTACTTTTGAAAAAGGAATAATCTCTCCCTTTTCAGAATAAACGGTTCCTGAAAGTTGTCCTTTTTGTCCAAATGTATGGAGCAATGAAATCATGAAAATTGAGAAAAGTAAGCGTTTAATTTTCATTTTTTAAAATCCATTTTTTTTGTGCAAAGCCCCTATTTATTTTCGACAAATTTACAGTAGAATCAATAAATAACTTACTGCCTTTATTAAATAAACTAACATATATTTCGGCGGTTATTTTTGGGCTTTCAAGATGAACGTTTAGTCCATTTTTTTCCACGATAATAGTATCCGAATATTGATCCCGAATGTGATGCGCAAATTGTAAGATCATGTCAGGTTGGGTTACCATCATTTTTTCTTGTTGGGGTTTTAGATATTCACTCGTGTTTATTAGTTTTTTATTGCCACTAGCAGCATCATGAACATAAAATTGGGCATAACCTGCTTTTTCGATGAGCATGACTCTCCAGCTAAACCGATAGCCTTGTTCTGTCCAAAACAAGTCGCCAGAATAAATAAGGAACCTTAATGGAATTAGAACTTGAAGCATGATGTAAGCACCTATAAAAAACACATGTATTTTATTTGTTTTTTGACGATATACCTCGGGTTTTTTCGTTTCTTTATTTTTATTCCAAGAAAATAGTTTTTGTAAATGAAACAGTAGTTTTTCGTGAAAAGCACTAGAGAAAAACATCAAGGTGCTAACAATCATCACAAATGGAAATACGCCTATTGGAAACATAATCGATGTAAGGGTATGAAATAGGATGACGAAAATATATCCTACGAGTCTAAATCGTTTATTCAATAGGATAAATGGGATCATCAAATCAAAAATTGCTCCGCCCCAGCTAAAGACATAGGCTGTAAAATCATATTGCATCAGTTCTCCAATAAATGGAAGATCGGTTTGATGTTTTAACCAATTTGAAAGAGGTTGAGCTTCAAAAAGCCAATGGTAATTTAATTTTGAAAGGCCTGCGAAGAAGTAAACAAGGCCAATTTGAAATTTAATGAGATTAATATTCCAAGCGGGAACGAATTCCTTTCTTTTCACAAAGCCCAGATGTTGGTCAACAGAACAAGATCGATTAGCAGGTAGAAACAGCAAAATAAAAGCGATCAAGCTAATAAAATAATAGTGGTTTAGGTAATTTGTTTTGTCAATGAGCTCTATGTAGGTGAAAGCGAAGAAAAAAAGAGATATTGCAACTCTATAGAATAAGCCAATGGTAATAAAAATGGCACTTAATATAAGCGCCCCATATAACAGGTACATCCCATATATATCAAATGGCCTTACCCAATCAAAGCCATAATAAGTAAAAAAGTAGGTCGGTTCAATATACAACTCCTGAAGCCATCCTTTTACTATAAATCTCATCGTACTGATGAGCATCATCATCCCGAATAAGATCCTAAAAACGACTAACGGGGCAATAGATTTTTTTGAGAAAGTGAAGTCAGAAAGCCAATTACTAATCCCCATCATTATCTTGATAGGTAATAAGAACACCGAGGGCCGATGTCATATCAACCTTTAGGTAAGGAACGAGTTGTTGCATTTCCTCATAGCATTTACTCACAGCCGATTTATTGCTGAAAATCTCGTTACTTAAAGGGTCATTTAGCTCCTCTAAACTTACAATAATAGCATCAATTTGATTTGTAATGACATCAGATAAAGGCGATGCGCCTTGAGTGGCTCCAACGTAATTCATGTAATCGTCTAACCCTAATCGATTTTCAGACGCGACAAAAGAGGTTCCATTTATGTATTTTTTCATTCCTTGCATTGCCGCGATGGCAAAGGGAAGTGATTCTTGGCGATAGTAACACTCTACTAACTCCGGCATTTCTTGCTGGGAAAACCCATTAAAAACACCGAGAGGTAAACCTATTTTCCCCTTACGAATATAGGTTTCAAAATAGGCACATAGTCCATTCACCAAATTACTTGTGGAACTGCCTTGTGCATTGGTTTCACTATTGTTTTTAAAGTTGGTTTTATAGCTTTGCCATTCATTTACAACGTACTGTGAGTTCATAACAAGGTTGTTTGCTAAATCTTGCAGGTAAACTTTAACCTGATCGTTGGTTGTAAAATAGTAGGCAATTTCTTGGTCATTAAGGTCAGGTAGGTGAAGTAAATAGTCGAAAGCTTGAAAACCCTTTGCATCATTATTTAAAGCACTTTCGAGATTGTAATTTCCTAAAGCGATATTCTCTTTAATTAAAGCCGTATCCGTAGGGTATAGATTGACTTGGGTTTTTAGCAATATAACATTTGCAGGCCCAAAATCTATAAACGAGACTGCCTGCCATGCGAGTAATGCTTCTCTGAACTGATTGCGCAGAATTTCCAGGTTTCCAATTGTAGGATTTTCCGTAAATGATACTGCGAGGTCTTGAAATAAGAGAGTCTGATCGTTAAAATTAGTGTAGGCCGGAAGAATGTAGTTGTCGCATATATTGGATAACATATCTGCTTTTTTAAAATCGGAATAAAGGCAAAGTGAGTTATCTGCTATTTCGGCAGCAGTATCCAGATTTACGGCATTTGGATCTAAACATCCTTTTTTCTGGCAGGAGAATGTTGTAAGAAATATAACGATTAATAAAAATATCCTTTTTAGCATTAAGACCTTAATCAATAATTGTTTTGTTTTGCCCATTGTTTTAATTCAAGAACCGAGTATTTAATTTTCGGGTATGCGTTTTACACTAATAAATTTTTACAAATCATTTTTTTCGTTTTCTAACCCTGTTGCTATGGCTAGGGTGTCAATCAGGTTATTGATATTGCTTACATTTTGTGTAAAGCCTTCAAAATCCGCATCAATTTGTGCCAAAAGGCCATTCACAGTCTCAGAGCTCATGTCTGGGTTTTCGCAGAATTGAATTCCATAGATGAAAGCATAAGCTTCAGACATGTAGTGATTCACTGTATTTTGAGTTTCACCGTCAGCCACTTTTTGCTTTGTTGAATTCAAGTAATGAATTGCCATACCTGCAACCATTCTTCGAGCTTCTTCTTGGATAATTGCAACTTGTGCAGGAACATCAGCGGTTATACCTGCAGCAATTGCAGCTCTTCCTGTTCTGAATGCTTCACTAATAGCGGTAGCCGATCCTAACAAAGTTTCCAATGTGTTGTTCGCATATTTACCCCAGAATCTGTCTGCACCGTTTGTTGGGTAGTCTACAGCGTCTGTGAAGTAACCGTATGCCTCATCCCAGTGGTGCTCCATTTCGGTATAGTACTTACCCAATAAAGGATCAATCGCCACTGTATTTTCATCACTTTGGATATCCGCAAGATAATTTGATGTCATTTGATTTGCAAAACATGCGCTCATGAGACCTTTCTCAATAAGCTGAGTCCATTCGTGTCCTGAAGGTGCTTGAAGGTAGCTTCCATTGACACTTGGACTGGCTGCTGCTGCATCGTTCATCCAAATTTCGAATTGTGCTTGAATTCCAACGTCACCAAGAGCCGTTTTATTCTTTAATTGCTTACCATTTCCAACTAGAGCGTTATCTGCCCAGTTTGCATAAGAATTGTCGTACATCGACAATAAAGTAGGACCGTCTAAAGTTGCTGGTACTTCGTTAATTCCATTAGCTGATTTTAGATAATTTGTCATTTCAGAAAGCATGTCTAGCCTTGCCGTTTGTCCACTAAAAGAGACGGTGTTATTACCATCGGCATCCATAAATGTATAGGTTGAGGGTACAGAGTAGCTGGGCGCTAGGTCATAGATACAACTTTCATCATCTTTTTCTGCTTCTGTGTTGTAATTATTCGCTAATGGGTCTGTACACCCTTTTTTCTTACAAGATGCAAGTGATACGAGGACAATTAATGATAATAATAGCAGGAGTTTTTTCATTTAATTTCTTTTTTTTATACTTTATAACCAGGGCAAAATTACTAGTCATTTTTAGTTGTTACAATACCATAAAAGAGGTATTATTTATATTTATTCTAAATAAGTCATGTGCTTATGCTATCTAGCAAAGTGAATTTAATAGCTTATCAACGACCATACAATTTGACTTTGGTCTAATTTTTGTTAATTTTCATAAAATTTCTATTCATGCAGATTGTTTTATTTTATTTTAGTTTTCTTTTATTAGGGGGGCATTTTGCTGTGGATTTACCCTATTCTGAAATTGAAAATGCTTTCGAAAATAATAAACCGGCTCTTATAATTTCTTACTGTGAAAACCCTGTTTTACTTATCGTTAATGATGCAGAAGGTGTATACAATCATGCACAGGCAGGGATGGTGTTAATGGATTTTTTAAAGAAAAAACCTAGCGGCGTATTTGAATATCAATTTCAAGGAAAGGAGGCCGATGACGATATTTTTTCTGCAGCGACCTATACTGTGGGGCGAGAGGAGTTTAGAATTCTCTTTTCTTTTTCAAGTGAAACCCCAAATAATATCCAAAGTATTCAGATTACTAAATAAGTCATCTTATCCTTTAAGGATGTCTTGCTTATTCTATGATAAGTTTGTAGATTTGTGCCGTTAAAAACCCATAAAAAAATAAAAAATGAAAAAATTTTTCTCAATTATCATGTTAGCCGCAGCAGTATCATTAGTTACTTTGTCTGCATGTGGTGACGCTTCTGGTAATGCTTCTGATGAAGCTACTGAAGAAGCGCACTAAGAAATTAGTACACAAAAAATTAAGGGCGGCCTTGGCCGCCCTTTTTTTATGTTCTTAATTTTTTAAGTCCATTTCTTTTATCAAATGACTAGCTTGGGAGTACTTGTCAATAACCCAAAGCACATATCGAATGTCAACCGCAATGTTTCTACAACGATTCGGGTCAAACATATAATCACTCATTGTACTTTCCCAACTACGGTCAAAATTGATACCAATCAGGTATCCATCCGCATCAATTACAGGCGAGCCTGAATTACCACCCGTAGTGTGATTTGATCCCGAAAAACAAACCCATAGTTCATCCCCTTGGGCATAAGGCCCGTAATCTTTTGAATTGTGTAATTCAAGCATTCTAGGTTTAATATCAAAATCAGGATTACCAGAATTGTATTTTGCGATTATTCCATCTAGTGTCGTATGTTCAGTATAAACTTTGCCATCGGAAGGTTCAGAACCTTCTAGTTGCCCAAAAGTGATTCTCAAGGTACTATTGGCATCGGGCCAGTTTTTTCTCTCAGGAAACATCTCCAACTTACCAGCAACATACTTTTTTAATAAAACATCCATTGTTTGAGAAAAGCTTCTGTAGTTTGGGATAATATCAGTCAGCCATACGTTATAATGACTTGAATAATGAATAAAACCAGGATCTTTGTTTACTTTTTTGAGACTCTTTTTATTGAATTGAGTGATGAATTTATCAAATCGAGTTTGATCTGTAAATACAGATTTATTATATATGACAGATGAAGAATTTGATTTCATACCGTTAACAGGGGCGTGAAGAAAATATTCCTTAGTCAACAACTCAAAAATCTCTTGATCAATTTTTTTATTGTAGTTTTTGAAAAAACCTGCAGAGGTTTTAATTAATTTTTCTTTTGCTTCATCTATTTTACCATCACTCAAATATTTCGAATAATTTTTAATAAAATCCTGAGTTGAACGTATCAATTTGAAATACTCGGCACCGACATAAAAGTATTCTATTCCCATAGCATAACTAAATTCATATTTGAAAAACTCATCTGCTAATGCATTCATTTGGCCCACCGTTTCACCATATTTTTGCTTCCAACTTGAATTGGAGTTTGCTCTTTTAATGAATTCTTCCTCTGTTTCTTTTTTGAGACTAACAGCATCTAATCTTTTTAAGCCATCAATTTGTCCAATCCATTTTTTCCAAGCATTAGATATTCTCGCTTGTTTAGAGGCATATTGAATTCGAATAAGCTCGGAGTTTTTCATTGCCTTATCTATTACAGACAGAGATAGGTCCCGCATATGAATTCTAGCTGGTCGTTCTTTTGTGATAATCTGTTCCAAGTATGATGAACAAACATGCTGTTCAGTACTCCCTGGAAACCCGTAAACCATTGTGAAATCCCCATTGTGTTTATCCTTCATAGATATAGGAAGAAAATGAAGCGGGGTGTATGGCTTGTTTTCACTTGAATAAGATGCGGGCTTATTGTCTTGATCTGTATAGATTCTAAATACGGAAAAGTCTCCTGTATGCCTCGGCCAGATCCAATTGTCAGTATCGCCGCCGAACTTCCCAATAGAGTTTGGGGGCGTTCCCACAAAACGTACATCAAGAAAGGTTTCTTTTAACATGAGGTAATATTCATTGCCATAATTGAAGGCTTTTACATCTCCAGTGTAATGCGTTCCCTTTGTAGCATTCTCAATAATCATTTTAATATTGGCCTTGATAAGGATTGCTTCGTCAGGCGAGTCCGAGGTGACACCAATGAGGACTTGTTCCGTTACATTTTCTATTCGGACAATACGCATGGCGGTAAGTCCGGGATTCTTTAATTCCTGACTTAAATTCTTTGCCCAATAACCGTTCTCTATGTAATTGTTTTCAAGTGAAGAATGCGATTGAATTTGTGAGTAACCACAATGATGATTTGTTAACAAAAGTCCTTGATCAGAAACGACTTCAGCAGTGCAGCCTCCTCCGAATTGAAAAATTGCATCTTTCAAACTTGAAGAATTTATACTATAAATATCTTCGGCACTCAACCTCATGCCTTTTGCTTTCATGTCCGACTCAAAAGCCTTAATCAATGACGGAATGATCATCCCCTCATCTGCGAGAACATTATTTAGGAGAAAGAGGCCGAATAATAGACTTACTATTTTTTTCATTATTTTTTTTGACTAAAAATAGAGCTTATCATTTGAATAGGAAAGCCAATACCTCACAAATGCGTAATTTTGTACTTTAGAACAAATCAGTGAGGATATTCAAAGGTATAGACGATTTAGGGGAATTTAAAAACTCCGTGGTAACAATTGGAACATTTGATGGTTTGCATTTAGGGCATCAAAAGATATTAACGCGTTTGAATGACCGAGCGAAAGAAATATCAGGGGAGAGTATCTTGTTTACTTTTTATCCGCATCCAAGAATGGTTGTCTTTCCCGAAAATCACAATTTGAAACTTTTACAGACGATTGATGAAAAAGTTGATAGTCTTGATGATTTTGGTTTAGATAATCTTATCATTTATCCTTTCACCAAAGAATTCTCGCGATTAACCGCCTTTGAATTTGTTCGCGACATCTTGGTTGAAAAACTAAAAGTAAAAACCTTAGTTATTGGTTATGACCATCAGTTTGGAAGGAACAGAGAGGGGGACTTGGCATTTTTAAAAGAAACAGCAAAGATATTTGATTTTGTTGTTGAGGAGATTTCGGCAGAAGAAGTACAAGAGGTTAATGTTAGTTCGACTAAAATTCGTAAGTCCTTGCAGAATGGTGATATCGAAAGAGCAAATGAGTTTTTAGGAAGGAAATTTCTCTGCACAGGGAATGTGTTTGAAGGTTTAAAGCTAGGGCGTAAAATGGGCTTCCCAACGCTCAATATTAGTATAAAAAACGAACATAAAATCCTACCTAAAGATGGCGTATATGCCGTTCAAGTTCGAATGAAAGGTGAACTCATCGATGGAATGATGAATATTGGTCAGAACCCAACTGTTTCTAAAGAGAATACGATTGCCAAAAAGATAGAAATACATCTTTTTGATTTTAATCAAGATGTTTATGGGGAAGATGTAACTATCTTATTTCATAAGTTTATTCGAAACGAAAAAACTTTCTCTAATTTAGAAGCATTAAAATCTCAATTGATTCAAGATGAAATCCTGGTTCGTCAATTTTTTAACAGCGCTATTCTTTAGCCTACCATTTATTTCTAATGGACAGGCGTATATGACTATTAAGGAATCATTTAATGTGCCTTCTGATTCCGTATTCTACTTGAAGATTTCACGTGAGAAACTCACTGAAATTCCGTCAAAAGTATACAGTTTTAAAAATTTAAGAGGACTAGATTTGTCTAGAAATCGATTAACTGTTCTTTCTGATTCTCTGGAGGGTCTAATTATGCTTGAGACACTCAATTTGAGTAAAAATAAATTTGAGATTTTCCCTGCGTTACTGTTTAAGCTAAAATCGTTAAGGGTTTTAAGGCTTGCAAGCAATCATTTGGGATATATTCCTGATGGTATTTCTAGGTGCCCTAGATTGGAGGAATTGGATTTGTATAATAACCCAATTGGTGATTTGGGTAAGGGGATTTTCTCGTTGCCTACACTGCTTAATCTAGATTTGAGAGGGCTCATGTACAATGCTAAAAAACAGACTTATATTCAAAATCAACTAGAGGGTGTTGATATCCTTTTTGACCCTCCTTGTAAGTGTATAGATTAAAAACTTACGTAATATTTTGTCCTTTAGTTTGATTCTGCTATTTTTGTTTCGCTAAACTATAACTCTTTTATGAAACTCATCAATCTATTCCATCTGGAATTTTAGTTTTTCTGTCGTGATATTATGCTATAATAGGTTTAGCATAATTAGACCGTGATTCTTTAAGAATACTCGCTTAGAGTGCTATTGATGATGCTTTTTATTAGAGTTTGTACAAACTCGATTATGAAAAGGACTCTTCTATTATGTCTTTTCCTGGTGTTCGTTTTTATTACGAATGCACAAGGAAAGCACACCGAAATTCAATTAGGATCAAAATATTCTTTCGGAGAAATCGAAGCCGCTATTGAAAAAGCGAATTGGTGTGGATATTACCATGAGACTGAAAACTTTCAATTATTGTTTGACGACGGTGCAATCGCTCTCCTTAAAAACAAGGCAGAGATTTCGGCAAAACCTTCTGAAATCGCTTTATCTCCAGCTTGTTTTCAAACTGAATTTACTTCTTTAAATAATATTTATGTAATTACCTCTGAGGGTTGGATATTGGTTCCAAAAAAATCTGCAGAAAGTAAAAACTCCAAAACGAATTAGAATGAAGAATCTAACATTAATTTGTTTATTGGTTATTTCTTCTTTTGCTTTTGCTCAAGGAGATGATTGCTCGAATGCCGAAGATTTAGGAACATTACCAACGCCACTTTCTTGTTTTGGTGGTAATCCAGCAGACTATGGTGTTGGTTCATCCATTACTGAAACTGGATCTTCCATTGGTTCGACAGCGGCAAATCCTTATGTGTACATGATCGACTGTGGTGCAGGAACTACTGATATGGCAAACGGAGCTGTAGATGTATGGTATTCTTTTGTTGCTAGTGGTACTGAGTTAGTGGTAAACTTAACTGGTTCAATGGCGAATCCTAATATAGGATTATGGTCAGGGAATTGTTTGAACTTAGTTGGCCGCGGCTGTGCTATTGGTGATGCAGCAGGGAATTTAACCGAATCATTTGGGCCTCTGACTATAGGTGAAACTTATTTAATACAAGTTAGTGGTAATGCTCCTTTTATTCAAGGAAATTTTACTCTTGAATTAAATAATAATTTAGATTGTAATGGTTGCCTAGAAGTTGGTGTGTTAACTGCTAACCCTCCTCCAATCAATGGTACATATGCTGCTGGGCAGGTTGTTGAGTTTTGTTATACAATTACGGATTACAATCAAACAAATTCTAATTGGCTACACGGTGTTCAAGTAGAATGGAGCGCAGGCTGGGAAACAACAGTAAATAATGTTACTACTACCGTCCCTCCTTCTTGTGGATCTGCAGGAAATTGGGTTTGGACGCCAACGGGAACTACCGGCTCATCTACCGGACAAGTTTTTCCGTCAGGTTTTTATTTTGAATCTAATGGCGGTTGTTTCCCATGTGATCCAAATAACCCTGGGGATAACTACGGTGATTCAGGAGCTGAAAATTGTGATCCTGAATTTTGTTGGTCATTAACAACATTGCCTCCAATTTCATGCACGACGAGTATTCCTTTAACCGTAATTGTAAATACGTCTGCTGATTCTGAATCAGGAAGTTACGGGAGTCTTGCGTGTCAAACTGACTTGGCTTCTGAATTTTCAAGTATGCTTTCATGTTGCTCAGCTCCTCCGGCATTAACTGTCGTTGACGTATCATGTGCTCCGGGAGCTATAGATGGTTCTGTAACGGTTGAAGCTGTTGGATCGGCTTTGCCATGGACCTATCAATGGTACGATAATTCTGGGACATTAATTTCAACAACTACATTTTCTTCATCGAACACCAATACCTTATCGAATTTAGCGGCAGGGAGTTATACGGCTGTAGTCACTGATAATACAGGTTGTTCAGCGGGTAGTTCTGCTGTAATAAATACGATTGTGGCTCCTCCTCCCTCTGTTTCTGTGGTAGATGTCTCATGTGGTTCGGGAGCTACAGATGGAAGTATAACAGCACAGGCTTCGGGAACAAGTTTACCCTGGACTTATGAGTGGTATGATAATACGGGCACATTGATTTCAACGACTTCATTTTCTTCAATTAACACCAATACTATATCGAATTTAGCTGCTGGAGACTATTCTGTTACTGTAACAGATATTACAGGCTGTTCAGCAACTACGAATACGGTTGTAAATGCTCCAAGTGCATCACCACCTACTTTTAACAACTTCGGTTTCGTTTGTGAGGGCGAGCCCTTTCTTTTTCCTACAACTAGTTTGGAAGGAGTTCAAGGAACATGGACGCCAGCAATAGATTACACTGTAGGCCCAACAACTTATACTTTTACTCCTAATCCAGGAGAGTGTGCCATTCCGACTACGATGGTACTTGTTATTAGAGCTGCTCCATCAATTGACCCAATACCTGATGTCATCGCTTGTAATGGAGACGCAATAGATTTTAATGCTATTATCAACGGTGGAGCCTCAATAGCCTGGACCTCTTCGGAAGGTGCGTTTTCAGCTCCAGCGTCAATCTCAACTACTTTTACGCCGAGTATCTCTAATGGTACTGCTACTGTTACTGCAGAGGTTTCTGTCGGTTGGTGCACAATAACGACTCAAGAAGTAATCCTTGTGACTTTCAGTTCTGGTACAACATCAGTTTTCACACCTATTGCTGATATTTGTCCGGGTGATGCCTTGACGCTTCCTACAACTTCAGATAATGGTATTACTGGGACATGGGCTCCAGTAGCCAATAATACCCTGACAACAACATATACATTTACGCCTGACGCAGGACAATGCGCGACGACTGAAACAATGACCGTAAATGTTACAACTGGATCAACTCCTACTTTTAATCCTATAGCAGATATATGTAGTGGGGATCCTTTAACACTACCGGTTACATCTACCAATAGTATAAACGGAACATGGTCACCTGTAATTGATAACACATTGACTACCAACTATACATTTACACCTGCCCCAGGTCAATGTGCTTCTAATGCTTCTATGACAGTTGTTGTTGTTCAGGCTTCTTTAGGAACAGATACCCAAGCTTCTTGTGATAC
>TARA_B110000305_G_scaffold68280_1_pt1 | contig 58026 bp, 50 predicted proteins | sample TARA_B110000305 | Tara Oceans TARA_B110000305 (sample SAMEA4397930) | marine metagenome | biome: Polar Biome; feature: [SRF] surface water layer (ENVO:00010504); material: water (ENVO:00002006), including particulate matter (ENVO:01000060) such as... | depth 5 m | reverse complement strand
ATAAAAGAGTTCTCGGGTAACTTTTTAGGATGGGAAGAAAATAAAGTAATCATGCCGTTATTTGATTGCGCCATTACCCTAACTAAAAATTTACCCCTAGATGAAAGCTTAACTCGTTTAGCAAAGACAATAGACCGTTATGTGCCGCAATTAAAAGATAATTATAGCTGGACTATTGATAGTGGACATTCTTTTAATATGCTATTATTCGGTCAGTTTAATCTTTATTCAAAGAAAATAAACAATGAGACCTGGTTTATTTCAACAACGAAAAAAAAAGAAGCCGTATTCATTAAAAGCACATCTGATTTTCAAATAAAAGGTGATCCTTCTTTACTTTTGTCATTCCAAAAATTGGGTTGGAAAGGCAGGTTGATTTCAGAATATCTTGAAAATTCATTAGCACTCAAGATGATAAAAACATTCATAAGCAATCTTAATTCTGTCAAGACAATAAGCGAACCTGATTGCACCAAAATAGAACTAAGCTTAAAGGGAAACCAAGAAGTAATGGGTTTTCTCAACGGTTTAATGGTAAATGAGATCGAAACCCGTGAATCGAAAATTGAAAATAACCTGAACTAAAAAAGACCAGCTCACGCTGGCCTTTATCAATTTATAAAACTGTTTATGACGATTAAATATTAGATTCTTTGATTGTTTTAATGATTCTAGCTGAAATCTTATAAGGATCACCATTTGAAGCAGGACGGCGATCTTCTAGCCAACCTTTCCATCCGTTTTCTACAGTCATGATTGGAATTCGAATAGATGCGCCTCTATCAGAAACACCATAACTAAAATCGTGTATTGATGCCGTTTCGTGCAATCCTGTCAATCGTTGGCTATTAAAAGCACCATATACATTAATGTGTTCTTTAGTTACTGGCCTAAAAGCTTCACATATTTCTTCATAAATCTTTTGAGACCCGCAAGTTCTAAGCGTTGTATTTGAGAAGTTGGCATGCATTCCAGATCCATTCCAGTCGCCTTTAACCGGTTTTGGATGGTACTCTATGTAATAACCATACTTTTCTGTCAATCGATCTAAAAGATAACGGGCAATCCATATTTCGTCTCCCGCTTTTTTCGCTCCTTTTGCAAACAATTGAAATTCCCACTGTCCACTAGCGACTTCTTGATTGATTCCCTCAAAGTTCAGTCCTGCATCAATACAAAGATCCGCATGCTCATCAACAAATTCCCTACCGTGGGTGTTTCTGCCCCCAACGGAACAATAATACAGCCCCTGAGGACCTGGATAGCCACCTAAAGGAAAGCCAAGTGGCAATTGCGTATTGCGATCCATAATGAAATACTCTTGTTCAAATCCGAACCAAAAATCATTATCATCATCATCAATTGTTGCCCTATAATTACTTAAATGGTTGGAACCATCCGAATTTAAAACCTCTGTCATGACCAAGAAACCATTTTTACGAACAGGATCTGGATAAATAGCTACAGGTTTTAACAAGCAATCAGATGACCCTCCCACAGCTTGTTGTGTTGAACTACCATCAAAAGACCATACGGGGCAATCTTCAAGTTTCCCACTGAAATCGTCAACAACTTTGGTTTTACTACGCATGTTTTGCGTAGGCTTATAACCGTCAAGCCATATATACTCTAATTTACTCTTCATCATATCAATTCCAGGTTTATTATTTCTTTATACTCGTAAAAATAGTTGTTCAGGGCAAAGACTATATTCGTAAAACGAGTCCAAAACTTGACTTAGGACCTAAACAAAATAGTCATCACAAATATAAAAGTTATATTCAGAGCCGTATGACTCATAAATGCCCTTTTTTTCAACAAAAGTAATTACTTTTTCACATTCAAATTACTTTCATCACAATTCAAATTATCCAAAGTAAATTTGAACCTTAATAAACCATATTGACTAAAAAAAAACTACAACAGCTAATTAGCAATAAACTACCCGGGAATGAGGTGCATAAAGCCTTTTCTCCCATGCGTGACTTCTCAATGAAAAAAACAAATACCCGGGAAGCTGCGGTGGCAATTCATCTGAAATTTATAAACCAAGAAGTACATGTTATATTGATCAAGAGGACACAATATGATGGTGCGCACAGCCAACAAATTGCATTTCCAGGAGGGAAACATGATAAAACAGATACAGACTTAGAGTATACAGCAAGAAGAGAAAGTAAAGAAGAGGTTGGTATTGATATCAAAAAAGGGACATGTATTGGGCAATTATCTCCCGTGACGATACCCGTCTCCTATTTCAGGGTGACTCCATTTGTTTTTATTCATGACGAATTCCCACCCCTAGTAAAGGAGGCCAGAGAGGTTCAAGAAATCATTTGCTGTCGGATATCAGACATTGACACCTTTTCAAAAAAAACGCACCAAAACGTATTAGCAAAACCAGGAATTACTATCAAAAATGTACCTGGAGTTTCTTACAAAGAACATTTTATTTGGGGTGCTACTGCCCTTATTTTACATGAGTTAAATTGCCTTTTAAAAATGTCGTGACGCAAAAAGAGGAACAAACCTTAACTTGTTCCTCTTTCTGCTAAACCATGCTAAACTATAAAACTCAAAAGTTACAAGAAATGTAACTCGGCACAAAGGTAACACATGTTTTTAATTCAGTTACATTTTCTTCAAAAATTATTTTAATTTTTGAGCACTAACCATTTCTCTTTTCCCTGGAGGCCCGTCAAAACATGACACTTCAAACCCTACATCTCTTAAATCTCTTTTAAATTGCCCCATAGCGCAATAGGTAACTAATGTCCCTTGAGGTGCCAAAAAATCAAACATCTTTTGAATAACATCCTTTTGCCACATATCCCCTTGAACCCGAGGACCAAAAGCATCAAAATAAATAAGATTAAAAAGTTCCTCGGTATGATAATTCTGAATAGTATCGTCGATTTTGGTTAATGAAAACTTTGAATGAATTACATTTCTCTTGCCCCATTGGGCACTAATTATTTTTGAGGAATAAAGCGCAGCATTCCTCTGATTAATAACTGAGGGATATTCCATATTCAACATCATTTCTGAAGTAACCGGATAGGCTTCTACCCCAACATAATCTGTGACCAAGTTTGAATTAAATGAAGCGCAGGCAGTCAATAACGAATTCAATCCTGTTCCAAATCCTACTTCAAGAATTCTTAGAGGGCTTTGGGACATTTTATAAAAACCATTCTTTAAAAAAACATGATTTGATTCTTGTAATGCACCATGGAAAGAATGATAATGTTCATTTAATGCGGGAACATAAATCGTATTAGAACCATCCTCTGTTTGACGTAACTCTCGTTTCATTAGTCTTTTTTTCGTGCAACCATAAGGCCATCACGTACAGGCAGTAAAATCACTTCCATTTGGCTATCTTCGAGAATCACTCTATTAAATTCCCTTAGCGCTTTGGTATCTGCATCATTTGCGGTGGGATCAATTACTTTACCAGACCACAAAACATTATCTGCTATAATAAGCCCCCCCTTATTGAGGTGAGGAACTGTCAAATTATAATAGTTAAGATAATTCTCCTTGTCAGCATCAATAAAAACAAGATCCCATGTTCGGTTAAGTTCTGGGATTATTTCTATTGCATCTCCCTCGACTAATTTTAGTTGTGAAGAAAAATTCGATTCAGCAAAGTACGATTTAACACGATCAGTAAGCTCTATGTTGTGATCAATGGTAATCAATTCACCATGGGCTGTTAAACCTTCGGCCAAACATAAAGCCGAATATCCTGTGTAGGTACCAATCTCCAGAATGGATTTTGGAGAAATCATTTTAGAAAACAAACTTAAAAGCCTTCCTTGTACATGCCCGCTCAGCATTCTAGGCTGTAAGACTTCCAAATGAGTGTCTCTAGAAATTCGGCTTAACAAACTCCCCTCCGGACTCGTGTGAGCAGCGGAATAGCTCTCAATTTCTGGGTCTAAAAAATTCATAAAAAATTGATTTAAAACAAAGATAAACGAATGAACGGACCTTCCGAATCACAAGGGCCTACTTGAAGTGAAAATCTAATAAACAGAATCTAATTTAAGGCCATAGGATTGAAAGATAAATTTTAACTTTATACCCGACAATTAGAATTATGACAGTTTCTGAAATACGCCAATCCTTTTTTGACTTCTTTGAAAAGAAAGGACATAAAATTGTGCCTTCTGCACCAATGGTCGTCAAGGATGATCCGACGCTTATGTTTATTAACGCGGGTATGAATCAATTTAAAGATGTTTTTTTAGGAAATGAAACCCCTACTAATCGACGCGTGGCGAATAGTCAAAAATGTCTTAGAGTCTCTGGTAAACATAATGATTTAGATGAAGTTGGCGTGGATACTTACCATCATACGATGTTTGAAATGCTTGGAAACTGGTCATTTGGTGATTACTTCAAAACTGAGACGATTCAAATGGCTTGGGAATTATTAACAGAGGTCTACAAGTTACCTAAAGACAGACTATATGTTACTGTTTTTGAGGGAGACGCCAAAGATGGCGTTTCGGTAGATCAAGAATCCATTGATATTTGGAGTAAATTCATCGATAAGGACCGTATTATTCAAGCCTCTAAGAAAGATAACTTTTGGGAAATGGGTGATTCAGGACCATGCGGACCTTGTACCGAAATTCATATTGATTTAAGAAATACAAATGAACGGGCAAAAATAGACGGTAAGACGCTGGTTAACATGGATCATCCTCAGGTTATCGAAATATGGAATTTAGTTTTTGTCCAATATAACCGTAAAGCTGACAAATCCTTAGTCAATCTCCCAGAGACCCATGTAGACACAGGAATGGGGCTAGAGAGGCTCGCTATGGCGCTTCAAGGAAAACAGTCCAATTATGATATTGATTTGTTTCAAGATATCATTCAAAAGCTAGAGTCTATTTCAGGCTTGAAATATGGGGATTATGAAGACACAGATATCGCATTACGTGTAATTGCGGATCATTTAAGAGCCATAACATTTTCGATTGCAGATGGCCAACTCCCTTCAAATACAGGGGCTGGATACGTCATTAGAAGAATATTGAGACGAGCAGTAAGATACGCCTACCAGACCTTGGGGATCACAGATCCTTTTATGGGAGAACTACTTACGGTTTTAGTGAAACAAATGGGAAGTGTTTATCCCGAACTTTCCTCACAAAAAGATATTATCTCAAAAGTAATAACTGAAGAAGAGATAAGCTTCTACAGAACACTTGAGCAAGGAATAAAAAGAATGGAGCAGCTTATTCAAAACTGTAAAGAAAACACATCATTAGTTGTGGATGGACAAGCTGTATTCGAATTGTATGACACTTATGGATTCCCCTTAGACCTAACCTCATTAATTGCTAGAGAGAACAATCTCAAAATAGATGAAGCCGGTTTTACGAAAAGCCTTGAAGAACAAAAAAACCGTTCACGAAAAGCGACAAATATAGAAGTTCAAGACTGGATTTTACTCTCCGAACAAGAGAACTCTGAATTTGTTGGTTATGATGCTACAGAACTTGAAGTTGAGATTTTGAAATATCGGAAAGTTAGCCAAAAAGGAAAATCTTTTTTTCAGATTGTGTTGAATAAAACTCCTTTTTATCCGGAAGGAGGAGGTCAGATTGGCGATCAAGGAGTTTTAAATCTAGGCGATAAAAACATCGTTATTTTCGATACAAAAAAAGAAAACAACCTCATCGTGCATTTCTCAAAGGAATTACCCGAAGATCTTAACTCAATATACATTGCTAGAGTTGATAACTCAAAAAGAAGTAACTCTGCTAAAAACCATACAGCTACGCACCTCTTGCATCATGCCCTAAGAAGTGTTCTGGGGGATCATGTCGAACAAAAAGGTTCATTAGTACAACCCCATTCTTTAAGGTTTGATTTTTCGCATTTTGCAAAAGTAAGTACAATTGAATTATCAAAAATAGAAGCCCTAGTATTGAAAGGTATTCACGCAAATATCGCGCTAGAGGAATTCAGAGACTTACCTATCGATGAAGCCAAGAAAATGGGAGCCACAGCACTATTCGGAGAGAAATACGGGGAAAAAGTACGGGTCATTAAATTCCATGATTCTATAGAACTTTGCGGAGGAACACATATTGAGTCTACCCATGAAATCGGCATGTTTTCAATCACTACAGAAACTGCGGTCGCCTCAGGAATCAGAAGAATAGAAGCCATTACCGGGGATACTGCTAACGAATATTTCAGGGCAAGAAGTAAAAATTTTGAGTCCATTTCGACTTTACTTAAAAAGCCGAAAAATCTTGAAAAATCTATTCAAGAACTTATTTCTAAAAATCTAGATTTGACCAAGCAAATTGAAACACTTCAAAAAGAAAGTGCCAAAAGAATTAAGTCCGAACTCAGGTCTAAAATCACGGATCTAAATGGAATAAATTATCTAGGAGCCATCTCTGAGCTTCCAAGTTCGAGCGCTAAAGACATTCTATTTCAACTCAAAGGAGAGTTAGAAAACTTCGTTGGTGTTATTGGTAATATTGATGGCGAAAAATGCGGTCTACATGTCATTGTTTCTGATCACCTAGTAGAAGAAAAAGGGTTTAACGCCTCTCAATGGATTAAAGAAGTAAGCCATTATATCCAAGGTGGTGGTGGTGGCCAAGCCTTTTACGCATCTGCGGGAGGAAAAAAAGCCTCTGGCCTTGAAATAGCCATACAAAAAATTAAAGAAAAAATTTAAGAGCGCTTTTTTAATAAATACTCCCATATATTTTTAAGATACTTTTTAATCTCGGGTTCTAAATTGAACAAAAAAACTGAACCAAAAAAGAATAGGCTTGTCAGAAAGGTTTGACCAATAAACTGTAAGTATTCATTATTTGTAAATTGAGGTATGTCTCTGGTCAAAAATAGACATGCAACACCTAAGGCTATAACCCAAAGCTGTTTCCATGTAAAAGGATGAAGACCGTATGTGAAATAGACAAATAACATTCTCCCTATATTATAAACGCAGAGTGCAATTGCCGTAGAAATAGCAGCACCTTTAATGCCATACAATGGAATTAAATAAAGATTAAGGACATAGACTATAACAATCAGACTGATTGTAAAAATTAAATCATATCTATATTTTTTAGATGTTGTAAAAATAGCACCGTTTAATCCAAAGTACATATCCAATAAACGCCCCATCATTAAAAAGAAGAAAACGCCAATTCCCTCTTCAAATTCAGGTTTTAAAAATGAAAATAAAAAATCAATATTCACCCACACCATAAGAAACAAACCTAGACCAATCACAAGTGAAACAGAACTCACCTGGCGATAAAGTTCTTTCATTTTTGTAAAATCACGCTGTTTCCAATACTCAGCTATTAACGGTGAACTAACACGAATCAAGGACTTGTAAGGTACTTGTAAAGCACTTGTAAGGAAGATTACGGTTGTGTAAACTCCCGTTGCACGAAGTCCGATATATTGAGCAATCATGATCACATCTAGAGAATTAACGACTACACTTCCCAAGGTGTTTATATAATTAAATCCAGAATAATGAAAGAGGATCTTTTGGAATCGCTTTGAGATATTAATATGACTTGGACTTACATAAAACTCTCCTATTTTAATCAAGTAGGCTATTAAAATTAAAGGTGGAATAAAAAACAAAAGGCTATGCCATGCAACAAATTGACCAAAATCAATATACTGCATCCAAAACAAAAAGAGCAACACCGTAACAGATAAACGCAACACAATATCTAGTGCAAAAACAGAAATTATATTTTTGAATAAGGATCTCAAATAAACTTCAAAGACCAAATAAAGCACGTAGCCCACTCCCAATGGAATAACCCATAAATAATACTGCAGAAATAACGGAGACTTTTCAAGATAGATAGATTCAATACTCGATCTAAAAATCAAAAAGACAAGGGTTATTGTTAGAACGCCAATCCCGACAACAAACAACATAAAGCTCAGAAACCCATGATGGGCTCTACCTTTATTTTTGAAAAAAGGAAAGAATTTCCAAATGCTATATACACTACCAAGGTTGGAAAACTGAGCAAACAAAACCCCCAATGAAAAAACAAGATTAACCACGCCAATCTGTTCAGTGGAGAAAATCAATAAGAAGAGTAGGCCTTTATTTATATACCCCAAAACCAAACCAAAAGAGGAAATTAATGTTGTTCTTAAAGCATCTTTTTGGACAAGCCCCATTTTAAATATCAATTTAACAATTGTATTAAAGCGAAAGGTACAAAGAATTTATACTATTTTAGACGCGTTTTAGCGGTTCAATAAAGAAAACAAAATGGTATCAATCGTAATATGTACGTACAACAGACAGGAATATCTGCCTAAATGTTTAATGCATTTAAAAAATCAGAGCTGTGCAGCTTCTGACTTTGAAATCGTGCTGATCAATAACAACTCTTCAGATGACACGGATTCTATTTGTTTGACTTTTTTAAAGGACAATCCGAAGCTTAATGTGAGTTATTTCATAGAAAAGAACCCTGGCTTGTCGTTTGCGCGTAATAGAGGAATTAAAGAAGCCAAAGGGGACGTCATTTGTTTCATTGATGATGATGGATTTGCGATTTCTGAATACGTTAAAATCATCGCCGAATTCACAGAAAATGAACTTTACAATTCATTTATGGCATTTGGAGGAAAAGTAATACCGTGCTACAATGAAGGGAAATCCCCTGATTGGATAAGTCCATATATTAGCGGCTTGGTTTCTGAAGTTGATCTCGGAGTAAATGTAAAAGCATTCACGAAAAAATATCCTGCGGGATGTAATATGATTTTCCGAAAAGAATTCTTTGAAAAACAAGGTGGATTCAATACGGACCTTCACACCCGAGGTGATGATAAATTTATTTTCTTAAAACTCAAAGAAGCCGGACACAAAATACTCTATATCCCCACTCTTGAAGTATCGCATTTCATTGACGATTATCGCCTTGAAAAAAGCTTTATCATAAGACTGTCAAAAGTAATTGGCCAAAGCGAAGCCATACGTTTGAAAAACAAAAGTGCTTTTCAAAAACTACTTAAACAAACTGAGTATCTCTTTAAGCTTTCTGCAGCACTTGTCATTTCCGCATGGTTTGTTTTGAGGGGAGATGCATTAAAAGCCGCTTATATTATTCGTGTCAGGTGGTATGTCTTTATCGGCTACTACCTCAATGAAAAATTATAACTTTAGAAGTACCCAAATATAAAAATGGGGTTCAATATATGCTAAAATATTTATACAATTACTCTGGCCTTAGGGTTTTACATGGCATCCATGAAGCCAAGATGATGCGAAAGAAAATTTCAAAAGAATCAATTAAATCTGTTAGCCAACTACCTATTAATCAGTATAAAAAATCTGATACATTATTCATTTTAGGGAGTGGACATTCTATTACCGAAATCACTCCAAACGAGTGGGGATATATTAAAAATAACGATAGCCTCGGCTTTAATTCATGGGTCTTTCATGACTTCACGCCTACCTATTACTGTATGGAAACCCCCATAAAAAGCAAACATTTCAAGGCAACAATTAATGAATTTAATCTAAAAGCTGAAGAATACAAAACAGTTCCTTTTATCATTCAATACCAACATTTTTTAAAGTCTCCTAATAATTACAATAACTTGGAGCTTCCCAAAGAGAATATTTATTTTAACGCTCCATTAATGCCAAATACCACATCTGACAGAATATTAAATCTTCTTTTAAGTTGGTGGGAAAAAAACAATGCAAAATCCATGTCATGGTTGATGCACTATTCAGGCAGTCTTTCTTACCTCGTTTCAATGGGGTATGTAATGGGGTATAAAAACATTGTTCTACTGGGGATTGACCTAAATGACTCTCGCTACTATTTCCATCATCAAGATGCCAATAGCTCATCGAAATTATATGCAGATATTCATGATGAAACCATGAGGGAAATGAATATGGAAGTCTCTAATAAAATTCACGACACGGCAAACATCAATACAACTAAGAAATACGGATGCTTACCAATAGATCAATACCTATATAAATTCAATGAAATATTGAAAAGGTCAGAAGTAAATTTATTTATCGGTAACAAGAACTCTAAACTTCATGAAGGTTTACCACTATTTAAATTCCCCTAAAAACAATCTAAAGCAGCTATTTTTTGTTTCCAAACAAAGGCTTTAACCCTATTCCAAAGACAAATAAACAACTTAAAAGAAGAAGCGTTGAACCAATTAAAGATGCCGTTTTAGCCTTGTAAAATGATTGAGGTTCAAATCTCCACTCTATTTTGTTTTCCCCTGCAGGAACAGTTACACCACGCAATATATAATTGGCTCTAAAATTGGAAGTCAATTTCCCATTAATGTAACAATTCCATCCCTTTGGATAGTATATTTCGCTAAAAATAGCATGCTGAGACGTTACCGATCTCGAAGAATATTCAATGGAATTCGCACCGTATTTAACCATTCCTAATTTCAGCCTTTTGATCTGGGTTCAAAATATTTTTCACTCCCTTGAATTGATTATGCACTACTGCGGTAGTACTCAGATTTAAAGTGCTATCAGAAAGCGAAATAATCTCTGCATTGGCATCTGAAACTCTTATGAGATTAGACACAAACCATGCATTACCCATAGCGGATATATTTTGTACTGGACTTTGCCCAGGATTCAAGACAACATATTTTGTATTAAGCATATTGAGTGTAGGTGTGTTCTCAAAGACGCCCAAGCCCAATCGATTTATATTTTGCTGAATAAAGACCGCTTCCTTACCTACTCTAAAATCTATTAGTTCTTGATATCTCTTAAGCTTCGCTCCATGATACCCTCCAATACTCTTATGATAATAACTAGTCGTTGTTTCATTAAAAGGATTCCCTAAAGTGAAAACTCGGTAATTCGTATTCTGATTCAGAACCCCAAATTCAGCTATGAGATTCTTGACCTTTTCATTTTCCATTGCACCGTAATAGAAATGATTTTCCATGCCTTTTAAAAAGGCTCCTTTCTTCTTCTCAAAACCATTAATGGAGGGAGTCTCATTAGAAAGTATATACCGATCAGTGACACTAGGCATTTGAGGAGGTAACAGTGATAATTCTTTTGGCTCAAAGCTATTGTAGGCCAATCGATCCTCATTTTCATCCATAAAACCTAAAGAAACAAGATTAGATATTCTATCTGCATCTCGGTCAACATCGCTAATGGAAGTATTCAAATAACGTTTAGAAACTGAAAAATTATCTCCGATTGCAAGCACGATTAAAACAATTCCGACAATAAGAATTGAGGATCTTTTTTTGTAAAAATATAGGATGCCGAGCAATGTTATTAAGCTTAAACCAAATGCTCTAGACGCATCTTTTTTAAATAAGAAAGCCCGAGCGTCTTTCATTGCCGATTTAAGATTCGTAAAGTATTCTTTAGCTTCAGGTTGGTTCGTTACCGCATCTGTAAACAGTTTGGATTCATTTTCAGAAATAAAATTACCGCTCAAAGTAGGTGCCAATACCATGAGACCAAAAAACAAGAGAATAACACCACTAGTTAGGTATACTTTTCTTGAGTCTGAAAATGATAATTTATTTTTAAATAAACCATCAAGGAATAATGCCGCAATCATTGGAATCATTAACTGAAGCAGTACCAATATCATTTTTGAATCACGAAACTTATTATAAAGAGGAAAGTGATTAATGAAATAATCATTAATACCACCAGGATCATTGGAGGCCAACAGCATGGAAAAGATACCCAGCAACATAACAGGCCATTTTATTGCGTCTTTCAGAAAAACAAGGCCGAAAATAAAAAGCACAAAAAGAACAACTCCAAAATAGAAGGCACCACCACTAAAACGTTGCCCACCCCAATATGTACTCTGACTCATAAAGGTTTTATCGCTTGCAAAGTTGCTGTTTTTTTCAAAATCTCTTTCCCCTATATACTCCATGAGCTCTTCATCATTCCCAAAGGGCTCTCCTTTCTCTCCTCTAGCTTTTGGAATCAACATAGACAAAAGTTCTCCCCCACCATAATTGTATTCTAATATGTAGTCAGTGTCTAAACCACTCTTTTTCACCTTCTTTTTTTCACCATTTGCCTCGATACTCAATTCTGTCGGGCCTCTTGTCGTGAAAGCACTGTATTCTGCTGTCGGTAATAGACTTGAAGCATTGGAAAGTAAGGCCAATAGAGCACCTATTAAAATAGCTACCGATGGAAAAACAACTCCCCTTATTTGTTTATTCACAATCAAGCGAACGAACTCTCCCAAACCAATAAACAAACATAAAAAACCAAGATAATAGGTCATCTGCGGATGATTTGCCATTATGTTTAAGCCGAAAAACAAAGAAAAAACAGCGCCGCCAAGTAATGGCTTACCTCTAAAAGCTAATATGAGGCCACCCAAAGCAGGCGCGATATAAGCAATGGTATTGACCTTTGTAATATGTCCAGCGCCTAAATACAAAATATTGATGGTACAGAAGCCGTAGGCAAGTGAAACTCCAATAGCTAACCAAGGGTTTATTCTTAAACAAAGTGCAAATATGTAGAAGCCTAACATTACGGTAAACAATATTCCAACGGACTTTGGAAGTCCCATTTTAATCGTTCTATCAACATACGATAGCATGTTGTTGTTTTTATAAACCAAAATCTGATAAGCAGGCATTCCTCCAAACATAGAATTCGTCCACAACGGATCTTCACCGTATGTGGCATGGTGGTCTAAAATCTCTTTTGACATCCCCTGATATTGCTTTACATCAGATTGTTTTAGGCTATAACCCTGAAAAAGAGGAGAAAAAAATAGGGACGAAAAAACAACAAATGTGACTATAGCTGCCAAATGTGGCAATGCCAATTTTAAATAAGGTTTCATTTTCTATATTTTTGAATTAGAATAGTTTTGTACATCTGCTTCGGAAATAATTGGTCCACAAAGAATAACAAGTCGTTCAATAATATTTCTAAGCTCTCGAATGTTACCCGTCCAGTCGATATTCTTCAACGCATCTAAAGCTTTTAAATCAAATTTTTTGAGTGGTATTCCTTGATCAGCGCAGACCATTTTAATAAAATGATTTGCCAAAAGAGGGATGTCCTCTACCCGCTCATTTAGCGAAGGAACATGAATAATGATAACAGCAAGTCGGTGAAACAAATCTTCTCGAAACCTACCTTCTGATATTTCCTTCCGCAAATCTTTATTCGTTGCCGCGAGAACGCGACAATTAACTTTAATATCTTTTTCACTACCGACACGCTGAATTACATTTTCTTGTAGAGCTCTTAATACTTTTGCCTGAGCACTTAGCGACATATCACCAATTTCGTCCAAAAACAAAGTGCCTTCGGTTGCCAACTGAAATTTACCTTTCTTATCTTTCACAGCAGATGTAAAGGCACCCTTTTCATGTCCAAAAAGCTCACTTTCTATAAGCTCAGCGGGTATTGCCGCACAATTAACTTCAATAAAAGGCATCTTTTTTCGAGCTGAAAAATCATGTAGCGAACGGGCAACCAATTCCTTTCCTGTACCATTTCCTCCAGTGATCAATACCCTTGCATCTGAAGGAGCAACCTTCTCAATCATTTCCTTGATACCGTTGATTGCTTCGGTTTCTCCAATAATAGAGCTCCCTTTAAATTTCTTAACAGAAGTCTTAAGTGTTTTAGTTTCTGCAACCAATGAGTTACGGTCCTTCGCATTTCTTAAGGTCACTAAAATTCTATTGAGGTCAAGCGGTTTTTCTATGAAATCAAAAGCACCATCTTTTATTGCCTGAACAGCCGTGTCAATGGTTCCATGGCCACTAATCATGATTATAGGCGTTTCGATATTTAGTTTAATAGCCTTAGCTAAAAACTCTAAGCCGTCCATTGCGGGCATTTTGATATCACAAAAGATCAAGTCATACTCTTTGTTTTGGATCAATTCTAGACCTTGTTTGCCATCTTCTGCCTCAGTAACGCTACATTCTTCATATTCGAGAATTTCCATTAACGCACGTCTTATGGCTCTTTCATCATCAATTATCAATACATTCATAACTATCTTACTTTTCGTTCTAACATGGGGACAAATTTAAATGTTCCAAATTCTTCTTCGGTTAAAACACCATCTTTGTCTTTTCTGATTTTTAACATTTTCTGCTCCATTCCATCTCCAACAGGGATTACCAATATTCCACCATTCTTCAATTGGCTTATCAACTCGATGGGGGTTTCTGGAGCACCACAAGTTACCAAAATTCTATCGTAAGGAGCGTAGGATTTTTGGCCCTGATAACCATCTCCAAAAAACATCCGTGCAGAAAATCTAAAATAATCAACCATAGACTTTGCCTTTAGATACAATTCTTTATGACGTTCAATACTAAAAACCTTGACGCCCAATGCAGCAAGAATACAGGTCTGAAAACCGGAACCCGACCCTATCTCGAGAACTTTATCTCCTTTTGATAGTTCTAAAAGTTGTGTTTGAAAGGCTACGGTATACGGGTGTGAGATTGTTTGCCCTGAACCTATTTGAAAAGCCATATTGGTATACGCCTGTTCATCAAAAGCAAGGTCAAGAAAATAATGCCTTGGAACACTTTCAAAAGCCTGAAGAATTCGGTCATCTGAAATCCCCATATCTTTTAGAGATTGTACTAATATCTTGCGTTTCCCCTTGTGTTTAAAAGAATCTTGTAAATGATTCATCAAATTTATAAATTTATAATTGGTAAAATAGTCAGACCCATAATTGATGGGAACAACAAATTTAACCCGAATTTAATAGTTTTAAGGAGCATACCTCTTTAAATTCTTAACTTTACTCAAGATTTAGAATAGGTCAAAAATGAATGCAGTACACACCAAAAAATGGTTTGTAATTAAAACCAGAAGTCGAGCGGAAAAGAAAACCGTTGAACGTCTTGATTTATTGGGTTTTACGAGTTATCTGCCACTTCAAACAACAATCAAACAATGGAGCGATCGCAAGAAGAAAGTAAAATTGCCTTTAATACCAGGAATTGCTTTTGTTTTTTGCTTTGAAACGGAGCTAATATCTCTCTATGATATTCCGGGGGTTCACTCCATACTCAGATTTTTAAATAATTATGCCGTTGTAAGGGAAGAAGAGATTAAAAATATTAAACTCTTACTTAAAGACAGTATTGACTTATCAGATGAGGATTTCGAAACAATTATTGAAGGTGAATTAATTGAAGTAACACATGGGCCATTAAAAGGAATTATTGCAACATCTATCGAACATCAACGTAACTATAGATTAATAATACAATTCGAGAGTATCGGACGACAGTTTGTTGTGCATGTGCCGCGCTCTCAAGTTAGAAAAGTCAAAGATAAAATCGCCTAATCTTTGAGTATAAAATGTGAGTTTTGAATTTATCAATGGGACTCACAAGAGGCGAAGCCATATAAAAAATGAAAATAGTTGTTACAGGCGGTGCAGGGTTTATTGGAAGTAATACTTGCGTTGATTTAATAAGTAATGAACACGATGTTGTTTGCCTAGATAATTTTCTCACAGGTAAGCGTGAGAACATTGAGCATTTATTGAATTTACCACAGTTTTCGCTTGTGGAAGGAGACATTAGAGATCTAGACACTTGCAGAAAAGCGGTTAAAGGAGCAGATCTCGTTCTACATTTAGCGGCATTAGGATCAGTTCCTCGTTCCATCGCTGACCCAGTAACGACCAATGATATTAATATCAATGGATCTCTTAATATGATTGTCGCAACAAGAGATGAAGGGATTAAACGATTTGTTTACGCCGCAAGCTCATCGACTTATGGCGATTCAGAAAGTCTTCCTAAAGTGGAACACATTATCGGAAGGCCTCTTTCACCTTATGCGATTACAAAATATGTAAGCGAACTTTATGCGGATGTTTTTGCCAAAACTTATGACATGGAATGTATTGGATTAAGATATTTCAATGTATTTGGTAGACGTCAAGATCCAAAAGGCGCTTACGCTGCTGTTATTCCCAAATTCACTGCTTTGCTCTTAAACCATGAAGGACCTGTAATTAATGGAGACGGCACATTCTCGAGAGATTTCACATACATTGACAATGTTATTCAAATAAATAAACTGGCTTTATTTACCAAAAACAAAGAAGCCTTAAACGAAGTTTACAACGTTGCTTATGGGGAAAGTTCAACTTTAAATGAACTTTATGAGGAGATAAAATCCAATCTCTCACAATATGACAGCAATCTTTCTTCGATTAAATCTGTACATGGACCTAATCGAAAAGGAGATATACCGCATTCACTAGCATCCATAGAAAAAGCACAACGCCTTTTAGATTACAATCCTCTATTTTCATTAAAATCAGGTCTTGAAGCTACGATGAAATGGTATTGGGATCATAAATCTTCTTTAGAAGTTTAAATGGATATATTAAAATTAATCGGCAGAACTGAACCTTTATTTGTAAAGGACATAAGTACACATGAGAATTCTTTGACTGAAAAAGTATCTAACAGTAGTTTTTTAGTACTTGGTGGCGCAGGATCTATTGGCCAAGCCGTTGTAAAAGAACTTTTTAAAAGAAATCCAAAGAAGTTACATGTTGTCGATATAAGTGAGAATAATTTAACGGAGCTAGTTAGAGATCTCCGGAGTTCTTTTGGATATATTAACGGAGACTTTCAGACTTTTGCACTAGACATTGGTTCTGATATTTATGACGCATTTATTGAGAATGACGGTCATTTTGAATATGTCCTAAACCTTTCGGCTTTAAAACATGTGCGAAGTGAAAAGGATCCGTATACCTTAATGAGAATGATTGAGGTTAATATATTAAACACTGAAAAAACAATACTTCAATCCATCAAAAAGGGAAGTTCCAAGTATTTTTGTGTTTCAACTGATAAAGCGGCAAATCCTGTAAATATGATGGGCGCCTCTAAAAGAATCATGGAGAAATTCTTGATGCGCAGAAGTCAAGCAATTAAAATCTCAACTGCTCGTTTTGCAAATGTTGCCTTCTCGGATGGGTCACTGCTGCATAGTTTTAACCAACGGATCCAGAAAAATCAACCTATCGTAGCCCCTACTGACGTGAAGAGATACTTTGTCACTCCTGAAGAATCTGGACAATTATGTCTCATGTCCTGTATATTTGGTGAAACGCGTGATATATTTTTCCCTCAGTTATCAGAGAAAATTGATTTAATTACGTTTTCTTCCATCGCCAAAAAACACTTGAAAACACATGGCTATGATGCCCATGAATGCAAAAGTGAAAATGAAGCAAGGAATTCAGTAATGGCTTTAAAAGCAAACAACAAATGGCCTTGTTACTTCACTGTTTCTGACACCACAGGAGAAAAAAGTTTTGAAGAGTTTTTCATGCCAAACGAGACTCTTGATTTAGCAACTTTTGATAAATTGGGAATCGTTAAAAGCACGCCTTCATTTGACGAAGACAAGCTCAACAACTTTATGAAACAAATAAAACAGTTTCAAACAGAAAAATCTTGGTCCAAGGAAGACATCGTTCAGCTTTTCTTTGAAATGCTCCCTGAATTAGAATATGAAGACAAAGGAAAATATTTAGACTCTAAAATGTAAGACGCATTGGATAACAAGAAAACCATATCATTCATTAAATCCATATTTGGAACTAACGAGTTCATCCCTTTGCATGTTCCTAGTTTTAACGGAAATGAGAAGAAATACCTCATAGACTGTATTGACAGTACATTCGTTTCAAGCGTCGGTCCCTATGTTACTCAGTTTGAAAAAGAAATAGCAAAATATTCCGGCTCCAATTATGGTGTAGCTGTAGTTAATGGAACAGCGGCATTACATACTGCCTTAAATATTTTGGGGATACAAAAGGATGATGAGGTCTTAACACAAGGCTTGACTTTCGTAGCTACAGCAAATGCCATTGCCTATTGTCATGCCCATCCCGTATTTATTGATGTTGATATGGATACAATGGGATTATCTCCTACGGCTCTATCTCTTTTTTTAGATGCAAATGCAGAAATAAGAGATGAGAAATGCTATAATAAGATTACCAAAAGAAGAATTTCTGCATGTATCCCAATGCACACTTTTGGATTTCCCTGTAGAATTATTGAAATATGTAAAATATGCAAGCAATGGGGGATTCCTGTTATTGAAGATGCTGCGGAAGCCCTCGGAAGCTCTTTGAATGATCAAAAAATGGGGACATTTGGGGATATTGGCGTATTTTCTTTTAATGGAAACAAAGTGATTACTGCAGGTGGTGGAGGGGCTCTGGTAACCAATAATAAAGATTTGGCTCTTAAAGCAAAACACCTAACCACAACGGGAAAAACACCACATCCATTCGAATTTCATCATGATGAGGTCGCATACAACTACAGGATGCCAAATATTAATGCGGCGCTAATTTGTGCGCAACTTGAACAACTAGACCATATTCTTTTAAACAAAAGGACTTTAGCGAACCAATACAGAGCGTTCTTTGAGAATAGTTCATACAATTTTCGGTGGGAGACTGCAAAAACAAAAGTTAATTTTTGGCTCAACTGCCTTGAATTCAATAGCAAAGAAGAAAGAGATCAGTTTTTAAAAGATACAAATGAAAACAATATAATGACGAGACCGATATGGCAGTTAATGTTTAGATTACCTATGTTTAAGTCTTGCCAAACGGACGAACAAACCAATGCCTTATATTTGGAAGAGAGGATTGTAAACCTTCCAAGCAGCTATAGAAAAAATGGATAAAAAAATTATTCTTCTTGGATATTCTGGACATTCCTATTCCGTAATTGATGCCGCACATTCATGTGGACAAAAAATAGGTGGGTACTGCGATCTGGAGAATAATGAGACAAATCCTTTCAATCTAAAATATTTCGGGCCAGAATCAAAACTCGACAATGAAGCATTCAATACAGACTTTACACTTTTCCCAAGTGTTGGTGACGGAATACTAAGAAAAAAACTCATTTCATTCATTGAAAAAAATAAATTCCATCAAACGGTAATCATTCATAAAAGCGCCCATGTTTCAAATAGAGTGGAAATTGAATCCTCTGTATTCATCTCAAATGGAGCCATTATTAATACACTTTCAAAAATAGGGAAAGGAACGGTCATAAACACTGGTGCAATCGTAGAACACGAATGCGTTATAGCAGAATATTGTCATATCGCCCCAGGGGCAGTTTTAGCTGGAAAAGTACATATTGGAGCAAATTCATTTATAGGTGCAAATGCCACTGTTATTCAAGGCGTTCAAATTGGTTCAAATGTCACAATCGGTGCAGGAGCAGTTGTCCTTGATGATGTGCCTAATGGAATGACTTATATTGGGAACCCAGCAAGAAGACTAAAAAAATGAAACAAGTATTAATCATAGCCGAAGCCGGAGTCAACCATAATGGTGATTTAAATTTAGCCAAGAAGCTAATAGACGCTGCAGCTGAGGCAAAGGTGAATGTGGTGAAATTTCAAACATTCAAAACAGAAAAGCTTGTCAGTAAGAAGGCTAAACAAGCAGCATACCAAGCAAAGAATTTAAACATAGAAACTAGCTCTCAATTTGAGATGTTAAAAAAACTTGAACTTCCTCAAGATTGGCATTATGAACTCAAAGCTTACGCAGAGGCTAAGAAATTGGTGTTTCTCTCAACGGGCTTTGATCCTGAAAGTTTAGACTTTCTAGAATCATTAAACCCTCCATTTTTCAAGATACCATCAGGTGAAATAACGAATAAACCTTATTTAATTCAAGTTTCAAGGTTTCAAAAACCAATTGTACTTTCTACAGGAATGTGCAATCTAACAGAAATTAAGGATGCCCTTGAGATTTTAACATCCAATGGAGTTAAAAAGGAGGAAATTCGTGTGCTTCATTGCAACACTGAATACCCTACACCTTTTCAAGATGTCAACTTAAAAGCAATGTTGACAATCAAAGAACAATGTAATGTTGATGTGGGATACTCTGACCACACACTTGGAATAGAAGTATCAATAGCTGCTGTCGCATTAGGCGCAACTGTTATTGAAAAGCACTTTACCTTATCTCGAGATATGGAAGGACCTGACCATGCCGCTTCATTGGAACCCGATGAATTAAAGCATCTGGTTTCAGGTATACGAAACGTCGAAAAAGCCATACAAGGTGACGGACAGAAACAACCTAGCGCTTCAGAACTTAAAAATAAAGCGGCAGCCAGAAAAAGCCTGCATACTTCAAAAGACCTCGAAAAAGGTACGACTATCAAAGCTAGCGATATTGAAATAAAAAGACCTGGTGACGGTATCAATCCAATGCAAATAGATTCAGTTATTGGCAAAAACACCAACAAATCTCTTGAAGAAGGTTCTAAATTAAAATGGGAGGATCTAGATTGAAAATAGCAGTTTTAACAAGTTCTAGAGCAGACTACGGGATCTATTTACCATTACTTCATTTAATGCAAACAGATCCAGGGATTGAGTTGTCAATCATTGCATTTGGGAGTCATCTCAAAGAACAATTCGGCAATACCATTGACCAGATTAAAAATGATGGCTTTAAAATTGGAGCAGAAATAGATAACTTGAAGTTCGGTGATACCCCCGAAGAAATTGCACTTAATTATGGACATACAGCTATGCTTTTTGCAGACTTTTGGGCCAAACATAAATCTGACTATGTTCTTTGCTTAGGGGACCGTTATGAAATGGCAGCTGCCGTTAATGCTGGAATCCCATTCGGTATAACTTATGCCCATCTGCATGCAGGTGAAACAAGCGAAGGAGCCATAGATAATATCTATAGAGATCAAATCACATTGGCTTCAAAATATCATTTTGTAGCTATTGAATCTTTTATTAGCCGTGTTGAGACCATCACCAATTCAAATGGTACAGCATTTTATTCTGGTGCAATCGGTCTTGAGAATATCAACTCAATTGATTTCCTAAATATAGAAGACTTTAACACGAAATGGGGGATTGATTTCTCAATGAAAACACTACTTGTAACCGTTCACCCGGAAACAATAAACCCTTCATCAAATCACCAAAAAATTGAGGAACTTAAAGCAGCATTAGATTACTTGCTCACTAAAATACAAGTTCTGGTGACAATGCCCAACGCAGACACACTCGGTTCTCTGTATAGGGAAATGTTTGAGGACTTAAAGATACAACACGGACAAAATGTTTATTTAATTGAAAACCTAGGGACCCAATCCTACTTTAGCGCTATGAAACTTGCTTCGTTATTGTTTGGCAATACATCAAGTGGGATTATAGAGGCGGCATCATTTGGTAAATACGTGATTAATATAGGTGATCGACAAAAAGGGCGTGCACATGGCGAAAATGTAATTCAAGCACCTTTCAATAGAAAACAACTCATCAATCTTACTGAAGAACATATGGGTAAAATTTATTCTGGTCCAAACATATACAAGTTGGATGAGGGTTCGGATCTAATAATCAAAATCTTAAAAGAAAAACTGAATGGCATATAAGAAGCACGTCATATCCGAAAATCAAACAGTAAAATCGGCACTTATCATGCTTGATGCACTCGCCTACGATGCCATACTGTTTACAATCAATAATAGTGGGGTTCTAACCGGATCTGTTACAGATGGAGATGTTCGGAGAGGTTTTGTAAAAGGAATAACAATTGAAGATCCCGTAAAGAAGGTCAGTTATAAATCACCTAGATCTTTCTTGATAGATAACGTCGATATCAACCAGCTGGTTGAATTCAGAGAAGCAAAAATTGGAATCGTTCCCATTGTAGATAGCCAAAACCGAATTATTGATGTTATCAACTTTAGATTACGAAAATCATTACTTCCAATTGATGTAGTCATCATGGCAGGTGGAAAAGGAATGCGATTGAGGCCACTTACTGAAACTATTCCAAAACCATTACTTATGGTTGGAGACAAGACGATTCTTGAGCATAATATGAGAAGACATGAGTCTTACGGGGTTCAGTCCATTCATATTACGACTAATTATTTATCCGAAAAGATCGATGAATTCGTCAGTGAAATAGGTCATAGTTTTAGAACAAAAATAAAAACGGTCAAAGAAGAAGACTTTTTAGGAACAATAGGCGCTGTTGGTCTTATAAAAGAATTCAATCAAGATTACGTACTGGTCTCAAACTCAGATTTACTTACAGATGTCGACTACGAAGCCTTCTTTTTGGATTTTATTAAAAATGACGCAGACATGAGCGTTGTTAGCATACCCTATAGCGTAGATATTCCATACGCTATTATGGATATTGAAGAAAATTATCTTCAAAGTTTTCATGAAAAACCGCGTTATACGTATTTCTCAAACGGCGGCATATATCTATTAAAAAAAGAAGTTTTAAATAACATCCCTGTCAATCAACCCTATTCTGCAACAGATCTAATGCAAAAACTCATATCTGATAAACGTAAAATACGAACATTTGCACATAAAGGATATTGGCTGGATATTGGCCAACATCAAGACTATAACAAAGCCCAAGAAGACATAAAAAGAAAGCAGTTTTGAGAATCGACAAAAAAGACGTTTTAGTTGTAATACCAGCAAGGTCAGGTAGTAAAGGAATCCCTGGGAAAAACGTAAAGAAATTAAATGGGAAACCACTCATTCTTTACACGATTGAGCTTGCAAAAAAAATGTTTAGTAATGAACAAATCGTCGTAAATACAGATGACCTGGAACTCGCGGCACTGGCTAAAAAACATGGTGCTTCCATCCCATTTATCAGGCCACAAGAATTGGCGCAGGATCATTCAAGTAGCAGGGATGTTATTGTTCATTTATTGAATACATTAAAGAAAAGTGATTCTTTACCAAAGGCTATAATGCTGCTACAACCCACCTCCCCTCTTAAAGAATTACAGCACCTTCAAGAATCTTTAGATTTATTTTTGAATCACAATTGTGACATGGTCGTTTCAGTCGTTGAAAGCAAAACAAACCCTTACTTCAATCTTTTTGAAGAGGATGAAAATGGCTATCTAAATAAATCTAAACCAGGAATCATTTTAAGGAGACAGGATATGCCTCCAGCATATGAATTTAACGGCGCTATATATATATTTAAATCAGATTCAATTCTTAAGTCTGAAATGTCCGAGTTTAAAAAAACAAAGAAATATGTGATGTCCAAGGAGTCTTCTGTAGATATCGATGATGAGCTGGATTGGAAAATGGCAGAATTCTTACTCACCAAAAATGAAGAAATTAAAGATTAGGATCCATTCCGACTTAATTTAAAATCAATAAAGAACTCGATTTGAAAAACTTACTCATTATTGGCCTCGGTAGACTAGGTGTTCGTCATTTACAAGGGATGCTAAACTCCGGGATTGCAGCTCATATTTATTGTATTGATATTTACAAGCGTTCTATAGAGGACGCCAAAGAAAAGGCATCAGAGGTCTCGCATGGTTCGGAACTAATTTATTCCCCTGAGCTTCCCGAGGGAAAGCAAATTGATCTCGCAATCATTGCTACCAATTCAAGTGAACGCTTTGATCTATCCAAAAAGCTTTTGGAATCTAATGAGGTTCGACACCTCATTCTAGAGAAGGTTGTATTTACAAACCCTAACGAATACAGCTCCTTTTCGAAACTACTGAAAACCCAAAATACGGCTTGCTATGTCAATCATGTTAGGCGCCTGTTCCCTCATTACCAAAAATTAAAAGACCAGCTTCAAACAACAGTTCCAATTTATGGGAGTGTCTCTGGTTCAGGATGGGGACTAGCATCAAACACACTTCATTTTATTGACTTATTTCAATTTTTAACAGGCTCAATCGCTATTGAGATTAATACCAAAGGACTCAAAGACTTTTTCCCTGCCAAAAGAAAAGGGTATGATGAAATAAGCGGCCTTTTGGAAGTCAAATTTGCAAATAATTCTACCCTATTTATTTATTGTGGTGAGGCAGATTTTAATGGTATTTCAATTCATTTAAGCCAAAACAATCAACAATTCTTTATCAATGAAGGATTATCAAATATTATGAAGAGCTCAGAGGTTTCAGAAATAGAAACCATCAGGTCTTTCATGGTTACAGAAACTACGGCACAAATAACAAAGGAATTATTGAATACGGATTCATGCCAATTGCCTAAATTCAATAACATTAAAGATACGCATGAATTGTTTGTATCCACCCTATTTGACATGTATTCAAATACTACAAATACGGCAAATGAAAAGCTCAAAATAACCTAATGAACAAACTATTATTAATTGGCGCAGGTGCTATGGCCGTGGAATACGCAAAGGTACTTGACGATCTAGATTGTGATTTTGATGCAATATGTAGAAGCGAGGAGCGTGCAAATTCATTCAAAGAACAAACAGGTCACCTATGTTTAGGTGGTGGTATTGAAAGCATAAAAGATTTTTCAATCTACCATAAGGCAATTGTCGCAACCAATGTTACAAGCTTAAAGCATTGTGCAAAAATCCTCATTGAAAATGGCGTAAATGAAATACTTCTAGAAAAACCAGGTGGTATTGACCAAGCAGAAATAGCAGCCCTTCTAAATTGTGCCAGGTTAAACCAGGGTAAGGTATTTATCGCATACAATAGAAGGTTCTATGCATCGGTGCAAAAGGCAAAGGAAATGATTGAATCAGACGGCGGCGCACAAACAGCGTCGTTTGACTTCACAGAATGGTCTCACGTCATAGAAAAAATCGAAATGCCGGCTGTTTTAAAAAGAAATTGGTTCTTAGCAAATTCAACGCATGTTGTAGATATGGCCTTTTATTTGATCGGTAAACCCATGGAATTAGCCCCCTTTACATCTGGAGCGCTTTCCTGGCATGTGCCCTCAAAGTTTTCAGGTTCTGGAATCTCTACCGAAAATGTTATTTTCAATTATAGCGCAAACTGGGAATCTGCTGGTAGATGGAGCTTGGAAATCACAACAAATAAAAGAAAGCTGATTTTCTGCCCTCTAGAAGAGCTACAGGAACAAGCTCGTGGCACCATAGCAGTAACTAAGGTCAATGGAATTGATTACGAAAAAGACCACGCATTTAAGGCAGGTATTCATGCACAAACCAAAGCTTTTATTGAAGGAGAAACAACAAAACTTAAATCATTAGAAGAGCAGGTACAAGATTTAAACTACTACAACCAAATACTTGGAAAAAAAATTGGGGCTAACTAAACAACTTAAAAACTCAGGGATATTACTGTTTGGACAGCTTTTTATTAAAGGAAGCTCCTTCCTAAAACAGCTTATTCTTGCTTTTTATTTGGGAATATCAGCACAGGTTGACCTCCTTCTTATAGCCCAAATCATACCCTCAATTTTACTTAGTATTCTCGCTGGCGGTGCTGGTGAAATCTTAGTAACAACACAACAAAAAAACAAGACCTATAATGAGCGATTTTTAGCGCTGTTTATTTTCTTAATCGTAGTCATCACACTATGCCTCGGTCTTATATATCTGTGGCTAAACCCCTTGGTTGCTGGGCTGTTCAATGTCTCGCAAGTTCAAGCCGATTTGTTTTGGCAGATTTCGATCATCATCATCATCAATCAAATTCCTTCTGTATTTGTTTCGGGACTGCAGCCCTTGCTATATGCAAAGGGAAAATACAAATACTATGTTGCATCGAGTTTGTTTTCGGAGCTATTTGGTGTAGGTGTTATTTTATACCTATTTAATTCGATCGGTATCATTGCTTTTCCAATAGGCTTATTAATTACGCAGACAACCAAAGCCATTTTCTACTTATGGGGGCATCGGATCAATTTTAAATACTTATTTCAACCATCTGTATGGAGAGAACAAAAGCAAGAGCTCATCTCGATCCTGAAAAAAACATTTTCATTAGGCCTTCAAACCTTATTAAATCATTTATCCGTATTTACAGAAAGGCTGTTAAGTTTCCGCTTCTTAAACCCCGGTTTTCTAAGCTCCATGAATTATTCAAAAACATTAAGCCAGCTGCCGAAAATGGCGATGCTGTCATCCATTTTAACAACGACCTATATTGAACAAGTTGATCGAAAAACCAAAGGCCAAAGTGATTATTTAGGCTATACAAAACGTATGGAAAAGGCCTTGAGTGAGATTGCCTTTATATTTCAAATGTTCAGCATGATCTTCGCGCCTATCATTCTCGTTTTATTTTTCAAAAGAGGCGCTTTTGACAGCAGTGCAGTGGAACAAACCTTTTTAATCTATCAGATACTAACCGTAGGGTTTTTACCTGGTTTGATGTCTAGCTTTTTATCAAGAACTATGTACATTGAATCGCAATATAAAAAGTTACTACAGATCATATTTATTAAATCCTTAATTGAATTTGGGATTATGTATGGCTTTCTGGAATTTTCGCAATATTCAATTCCAATCGCACTTGTTATTGGTAAGTTTTTTACAACGATTGCCATATTTACCTACCTCCAAAAAACAAATCCTGGGATTTTCGATGTTAAAGTCTTTATCAAAACCTATCTATTGCTTATTTGCTCGAGTGCGGTGATCATTTTAATCAACAATTATAGCTTGAGCTTGATCCTATCTAAGGACATCCTCAATATGGGAATGATGTACTTTCCTTTATTTATAATATTTCTCTATATTGCTTATACGTATTTGAAAAAACAATACAAAAGTGATTTGCGCTCTATTCTTAAAAAGAAGTAATTAAAATGTCGAATGAAAACATACAATATTTTAAAAAACTTCAGCTTTTTAAGAGGGTTTTTCAACCCCTAATATATGTGTTAGACAGCACACGCTTGTTGCCCTTCCTAGTTCCTGTTTTAAATTGGACTATGCGGAAATTTAAAATAAAGCGACAGCTTCAAAAAGACTTAAATTACCGTCTTATTGCAAAAGCAGTAAAAGGCCGACTAAATAAAGAACCTAAGAAAGAAGAGAAAATAATATTGATCCCCTTTTTTACAGGAGGTGACAATATCTTTCTTTTAATAAACATGCTGATCACCTACCGGCTGCAGAAGAAAGGCTACCGAGGTATCTTTATTATTTGTGATAAAACACTTCCTGTATGTACCAATGAACGCGTCTTAAAGACCAGGACTGAAGACCCGTATCTATGTAAAAACTGTTACCGCCCCTATGACTTGTATGCCAAAGTAATCGGAGCAGAATTCTGGAAGCTATCAGACTTTATTGATCAAAAACCCGCTTCGGAAAAAGAACACGAAATCAAAGCCTTCAATTCGATTGACGAATGTAAAGAGTTTAAAATAGACGGTGTTGCAGTCGGCCTAATTGCCGAAAAATCGGTCATGCGTTTCTTTTTAACAGGCGAACTCAACGATTCCGATGAGCATCTTGAAATCTATAAACGGTTTCTACTTTCTTTAGCTTTCATCGCTAACGCTTGGGCAAATATCATATCAAAAATAGACCAAAAACCATCACTTGTTCTTCTTTACAACGGAACGCTTTCCTTTGAAACCTACATTCGAAAACATTGTGAAAGTGACACTATAAATTATGTGACGCATGAAACCTATGTGGGACAAAACTCTTGGATTTACAAAAAAAATGACGAAGTCATGAAGCTCAAATGGGCCAACGAGTGGAGCGAATTCAAAAAAACACCTTTAAACAAGGAACAACTTAACCAAGCCAAAGACTTCTTAGAAGGATTAAGACATGGTAAAGAAATGTACGCCAAATTAAACGAACCTACCCCGATAGAAAAAATGATAGACGGAGAAGGAGAATTCGCAGTACTTTTTACCAATTTAAACTTTGACACTGCGGTTCTGGGTAGAAATCCTTTGTTCGCTTCTATGAGCGATTGGATCGAAAATGTAATAGATTATTGGATCGAGCATGAAACAAGCTTAAAACTGATTATTAGAGTTCATCCGGGAGAAATTAAGCTGGTAACGCCATCAAGTGATTTCATAGGTCCAAAAATCAGAAAGAGAATCAAAGGACACTCGAATATCATATTATTTGATGCTATAGATAAGGTGGATTCGTACACGCTGATCGAAAACATGAAATTTGGTTTGATCTATTCTAGCACGATAGGGCTCGAAATAAGTTATATGAACAAAGTATGTATGATTGCCGGGGATGCTTTTTATAAAAACGAAGCCTTTGTTATTGCGCCAAAAACCCTATCAGAATACTTTGGACAACTCAAAGGTCTGATTAAAGACCCTTCGATTGAGAACAAAAAAAGTAAACTAGAAATCTTACACTTTATCTTCTTCATATACTTCCACCGGGTCAAAAGACTGAATGGCATCAGCATGGACCACTCCAATCACGTGAATTTATTTTCATTTGAAACCATTGAAGAACTTGACCAAATGAACAAAGAGACCTTTGAGGAATTTGAAAAAGAAATTTCGATATGACCAGAGATAAACTATTCATAAGATGGGTCATAATGCTGCCTGTTTTTAATATACTTATGGATATAGGGATGAACTTTCTGCCTAGCCTTAAGGTTCCGATAGGCTTGTTAAGAATCACATTCCTGATTGGGTTAATCTTATTCTTTTTAACGAATTACAAGCTAAATAAGACCCGGTTAAATCAGCTCATTGTCTTTTTTACTTTATACTTAATAGGCCTATCCGCTTTGTCTTCTAATACAAGTATCAGCTTTATAGATGGGGCATTAAAAACGGCAATTCCGTTTTTCATGATTCCCATTGGCATATTGGTTTCTCGCATGAGGAAGAACCTACTTGTCAAACCCATGATCTGGGTGATTATAATTTTGTTAATCAATTATATTGTTTCACAATTCTTCAAATTAGGTGTTTCAATTTATGAGAAAGATTCTTTTTATACCGGAGGAGCAACAGCCTCAGCTCCAATTATTATAGCATTAGGACTTCTGATTTTATTTCATGCATTTAATCTCAGGAAATTACCCTATGGCAAGCTATTTACGACTTTCATTGTAAGTTCTGCTCTTTTTATCATCGTGTTTAGCCTAAAACGTGGTGCTATTCTTGCTCTAATTTGCGCTACGATTGTCTACCTCCTTTATACTGGTCAAAGAGTAAAAACGATTGGTCGATTCATTCTAGTAGGCCTGCTAATGGTGTTTATTCTAAACACCAATATCGAAACCTTTTATAAACGTTTTGAATCCAGGACTACAGAGAGAAATGAAATACAAAACGAAGGTAGATACAAAGAAATATTTTACATTTTTCAAGAATTTGAAAGTTCAAGCCCCCTTAAGGTATTCTTTGGAACAGAGCCCTTTAATTCTGATGTAGTAATGGTAAAGTATTTTGGACGGAAAAGAAGATTGCACGTAGATTACAACATTCTACTCCATGGTACAGGCGTCTTCGGCCTACTCCTCTATTTATCTCTCTATTATAATCTATTTAAGCTCAACATCAATGAAAAAAATAAGTTCAGAAGATTAAAGGGAAAAAAGCAAACTTTTTCGTTCACTGAAAACTTTGCCCTAGTCATGAGTATACTTATATTAAGCTTGGTCATGGGCTTATCTGGAGGTCTCCAATTTATGAGCTATAGGATTATGATGTTCTTGGCAACTGGTTATTATTTAGGGAATTTGATTCATTCCAATCACTCAGGCAACAATCAACAATCGATTCTTAAAAAGACAAGCTAAAGAATAGTATTGAAAATCATTAAACATTACATTTGATTTACTGAATTAGATTTAATGCAATTAAAAGAATCGATTGAAATCAAATAAAATAAAATTTAGCCTAGACTATTCTGCAGTCAAAACCTTTTTACAGACCCTACAGCCCTGTCTACAAGAAGGAGATGATACGGTTTATGTAATCGGTAATCAACGATTTATAAATTCTTTTCAATCCCATTCCTTAAGTGTAGAGGGATTTAAAAATACTGGTTATCGCAATTTAGAATATGGAATAGTCATCCTAGTTGAAGCAGATTCTATAGAGATCTATAATGATGTATTTGGAGGGTATCCGCTTTTCAAAACTCAAGAAAATGACCAAGCGATCCTGTCAAATTTCTTAGATTTATCCAAAGAATCCGTAATCGATACCATAGCCATTATCGAATTCATTCATTTTAATCATGTGCTAGGGAACCGAACTTTGTCAACAAACACAAAGAGAATACCAGGAGCCTCAAAAATATCGATCAACGCACAAGGTTATAAGGACGAAAGACTTCTTGAATGGTCAGATTTAGAAGCCATCCTATTTGACGATGAAGCACCAACACCTTCAGAAAAATCTTGGTCGGGCATAGATGCCTTTATTTCGAGTTCTAAGACTACTAATCCTAAAGATGTATTAACGCTAACCGGCGGCTTTGATTCAAGGCTCATCATGGCGGTTATGCTCAACGCAAAATCTAAATTTAGCACGATTACATGGGGACAAAGCGGTAATCTGCAGACAAAAACTGCAGAACAGATAAGCAAGGATCATTCATTAGAGCACCGTGAAGTTAAACTCGACGACGAATTTCAGAATGAAATTAATACATATCTCGATTACATTGTTTCTAATGGTAGTGAAAGCCCATTCATCATTGACATACCCCAATTTGTTCATATGTGCAGGGGCCTCGAAAAAGACACCAATTTAATTTCAGGTTTTATGGGGTCAGAAATCATTCGCGGCCCCAGTTATTCATCGCAGGTTACACTGACGAAATTTGCAGCAGATATTGGCCTAGCTAAAACCAAAGAAGAGATTAAATTATTAATTCAGGAATTTCAAACAGAGTATCCATTCCTCGATGATACTGTTGTCAACCAAAACATAGACGAACTCGTTGATCTTTATGCGGACTATTCTAAAATTGGAAAGCAAAACAGCAACCGCAACACTTCAATATTTAAATATCTATTTTTAGAGAAGTACCCGAAGATCTATGGTCCGATTGTTAAATTTCACCAAGACCAAGACATCAACTTAATTAACCCATTTATGAGTATTGACTTCATAAAGCGAATGCTTCGGGAGAATAAGGCAAAGACTGACTTAACGCCTTACGAGGGAAATGCATTCTACAACTATAAGCTATACAAATACTACGCGATTGCCATTAATGGTATCTACCCTCCATTGAATAAAACTTATGTAGACAGAGGGTATAAGATCGCAGACCTAATTTCACCATTAGGCTTGATAAAACTGCCTCTTTTTCAAATTTACAGAAAGTACTTAAGGAAGCACAAAGTAAAAGAAACACCGACCGTTGATTCTAAAAAGTGGTACCAGTCTCATTTAGAAAAAAATGCAGAAAACCTAGACGAAAGGTTACTTTCCATCATTAATAATGATACACTTAAAAATATTAATCAATTGAATTCAGTACATTCTATTAAATCTCAATTAATTTTAGGATTAAATAAAAAACTAAAGGCTTGATCTTTCTAAAAAAAATATGGTTTATCTATTTCGTTAAGATCTGGATGAAAATCAGCTTTGTCACGATACATCGCTCTGTAAAAACAGGAGCTAAATTGAGATTTCGTGGATTTCCACATTTAGAGATTTTTCCTAAAGCGAACTTAGTTATAGGAAACCATGTTCTTTTAAATTCATGGAACACCGGCTACCACCTCTCCATGTTTCATCCTGTAAAAATATTATTACATACCTCTAATGCAAATTTAAAAATCGGAGATAACACTAGGATTCACGGGACATGTATCCACGTCAAGTCAGGGGTTTCCATTGGTAAAAACTGCTTAATCGCAGCAAATACTCAAATCTTTGACTGCAATGGGCATGCAACCGCAATGAATGAACCTGAATTGAGACTTGTGCAAACGGACACCCCAAAAGAAATCATCATAGAGGACAATGTCTGGATTGGTACAGCTTGTATCATTCTACCTGGTGCGCATATTGGAAAAGGAAGCGTTATAGGGGCTGGAAGTGTAGTCTCCGGGATCATCCCTCCAAATTCAATAGCGAAAGGAAACCCAGCAACCGTAGTTCAAAAGAAATAAATGGAAACAATATTTGCCATAACAGACTACAACGGTCACTTCGGTTCTAAATGGTTGTCAGTACCCTACAGAAGTGGGTACAATAAAACAAAGCTCTCTAGTAACTTCAAGTCATTCGGGTTTAAAATTGAATTTATAAGGCCCTCAGAAATACAATTTTCAAAAGCACAATGGAAAGGTGTTCGCGTTCTATTGACCTCATCAGAGGAAAGAGGACTGAGGTATAAGAGTTACCTTGAAGATATTGCATTTGGACTTACTGAATGTGGTGCGGTTTTATTACCAGCATTGGAGTATTTACAAGCCCATGAAAATAAAATAAAGAGCCTTATTTTACAGAACCTAGCTATAGATGACCCCATAAAGGTGTTAAAGTATCAAACCTTTGGAACCTACGAGGAACTCGAACACCTATTGACCACTCAAAAACTTGAATTTCCCTGTATCGTCAAAAAGCCTGATGGTTCAAAAGGAAAAGGAGTTTACCTCGCTAAAAATAAAGCAGAGCTAAAAAAAATAACTAAGAAAATATCTAGAAACTTTAACCTCTTCGCTTGGCTCAAAGAAAACGTAAGAATCTATAAACACAAGGGGTATAAGAAAACCTCTATATATTCCAATAAGTTTCTAATACAAGAATTCGTTCCTGACTTAAGTTGTGATTGGAAAGTTTTAATTTATGGAGAAAGCATCTACATCTTAAAAAGGAAGGTGAAATCAAATGATTTTAGAGCCAGTGGCAGCGGTTATGGTTATCAATCTGGTGCGACATCAGATTTCCCTATGGAGTTCATAGAACCATTATATCAATTCTTTTTAAACCTTAAGGTCCCGAATCTTTCAATCGATTTTGGCCATGATGGAACAAACGGTTTTATTTTTGAATTTCAAGCCTTGTACTATGGGACCTCTACGCAATATAAATCCAAAGAATTATTCAAAAGAGCGAACGGAGAATGGAAGCTCGAGGCTAATGAATCTGATCAAGAGTCCATATTCACAAGTAGTATTGTTGAATTTATCGAAAGAAATAAATGAAAGTATTATTTGTTTGTAGCGGTAATAAAACAAAAAATAAACCCGGTGTTGTGGTTCAAAACCAAGCCAATACCTTGATTAAAAAAGGAATAAGTGTAAACTTTTATTTAATTAATAACAAAGGCTTCATCGGCTATATCAGAGCAATCATACCATTAGTGGTTCAAATAAAAAAAGGCAACTACTCTGTGATTCATGCGCATTATTCACTTTCTGGTTACGTGGCAGGTATTGCAAAATTATTTACGCAAAAAACAAAACTAATTGTTTCACTTATGGGAAGTGATACTCAAGGAAGCAGGGTTAAATTAAATTTAATTCATGCTTTCGCAAAATATATTTGGGATGAAACCATCGTTAAAAGTCAGTCAATGATAAAAAACATTGAATTTAAAAACATAAACATTATACCAAATGGTGTAGACCTAGATAACATTGTGGGGGATCCGAAATTAAAAAACAGAAACAACACCATTCTATTCCCTGCAAACCCTAACCGTATTTCTAAAAACCATCCCCTTGCAAAAGCAGCGGTAGCGCTGCTAGGAGATGAACACGCTAGACTAAAAGTAATTTATAACCGGCCTCATTCCGAAATAATAGATGCGATAAAAAACTGCGCCTGTGTCTTGCTTACATCGAAATGGGAAGGCTCTCCAAATATCATCAAAGAAGCGATGGCTTGTAATACCCCTATAGTGGCAACATGTGTTGGCGATGTGGAACAGCTTTTAGATGGTTTAGACGGGTGCTTTCTTACCCAAAGCGATGTTGATTCAGTGTCTAAAGCCATCAAAAAAGCACTTCTCTATTCTCAGGAACATGGACATACCAAAGGAAGAGATCGACTGATTGATTTGCAAATAACTTCAGACCTTATTGCAGGGAAAATAATAAAGCTTTATGAACCGAGCTAAGATCAAGGGCGTCATCGTCATTGAGGGGCATATTCAAGGCCTCTCTAATACGCAATCTTTAGGAGTTAACTCAATACCAGTATGGGTTGTAGACACAAAGTCTTGCATGGCAAAGCATTCAAAATATTGTAATAATTTCATTCTCTGCCCTGACTTCAATTCAGATGGATTCGCTCACTTTCTTGTAAAACTTGCACAAGAAAATGAGGTCAAAGACTGGCTTCTAATGCCCTCAAATGACCATGCTGTAAGTACTATATCAAAACATAGAGCAGTTCTTCTGAAGTACTACAAGGTCCTTACCCCTGACTTCGCTGTTATTGAAAATATTTATGACAAACTAAAATTAATTGAGCTCGCCAAAGGAATTAACATACCTACTCCGGAAACCTACCACCTAAACACGATAAATTCAGATGCCCTCAAAAGCATCAAATACCCTGTTATAACAAAAGGGAGAAATGGCCTTACCTTTTATAAAAAAACAAAGAAAAAGGCACTAATTGCCGAAGACAAAGATTCACTGATGAATCAATTACATTCGCTAGAGCAATTGATGCCAATAGATATGGCCTTCACTCAAGGAATCATTCAAAGTAATGGAAATAACAAAACCATATCCTTTACTTCATTCTGTGTTGATGGTCAAATCAAAACATTTTGGATGGGTGTGAAGCTCAGAGAGCACCCCGTGAAATTTGGAACAGCCACATTTGTTAAAAGCACCTATGTTCATGAAATCCGTGAACACTCGATCAAACTGATACAGGAACTAAATTATACAGGGATTTGTGAAATAGAATACCTTCTAGATCCAGCTGACAATCAATATAAGCTTATTGAGGTCAATCCTAGAACTTGGCTATGGGTTGGGCTTGCAAGGTCTTGCGGAATCAATTATGCTAAAATAGCATACGACTTTGTAAACGACATCCCAATAACATATCCACAAGAATATTCTACAGAAAAGTATTGGTATAATCCGATAACTGATTATGTTTATGGACTTAAATCGATCATGCAAACAGAAATTACATTTAGGAGTTTTCTTCATTCTCTCATCAAGAAGAAGCAAAACGCACTATTTTTTAAACTCGATTTTAAACCTGGTGTCTTTTACATCCTAAATATTTTCAAATTCTATAGAAATAGGTAATGTCAAACAGCAACCAACGGATTTTAATAGACATCGGACACCCTGCTCAGGTGCATTGCTTTAAATATATATACTGGGACTTAACCAAAGAAGGTTATCAAGTAAAGATCACAATTAAAGAAAAGGAAATCACGCAACTTCTTCTCGATGAATACAAAATACCCTATGAGATCCTGAGTAAAAAAAAATCAGGTCTTATTTCGAAAATTTTAGAATTGCCCCTCATTCTATTTCGCTATGCAAAAGTTGTTATAAAATTCAAACCAAATATTATCATTTGTCGCCTATCCATTCATTCGGTATGGATTGGTAAACTATTTCGAATAAAAACAATTGCTTTAGCCGATACCGAACATACCAAACGTCTTGACTTTATAACTGCCCCCCTAGTTAACTTAAAACTTACTGGGACATCTTACCACCGTGAATTAGGTGCCAATCATTATAAATTCCCTTCAAACCTAGAGCTACTCTATCTACACCATAAACGATTCACATTTGACAAAACAAAGATTCAACCAGAGCTTTTAAAAAATAAAGTTGCCATACTCCGTTTTGTTTCATGGCAAGCGCACCACGACATTGGTGAAAAAGGAATTTCCCTTTCCCATAAAAGAGCCCTAATAAATACCCTTAAAAAAGACTATACCGTGTTGATTTCATCAGAAACAACGCTACAAAAAGAATTTCAAGAATACGAGATCGACATCCCTGTTGGCTCCATTCACCACTATTTAAAACACGCACAATTATATATAGGGGAAGGCGCCTCAATGGCTTCAGAAGCTGTCTGCCTAGGAACACCAGCATACTACATTAACTCATTAAGTGTTGGCTATATTCGTGAACAGGAATCGTATCATTTGGTCAAATCATTCGATAACTCTGATGCATTTATGAGCACCATTAAAGAAGATTTAAAAACAAATTTTGACTGGTATAGAATTGATAATTACAGAAATTATATCGCCCAACAAATAGACTCTACAGCATTACTCACCTGGTGTATTCAAAAACACCCGTTTAATTTAGATGCCTACAATGAAGCTATAGCTGCAATTAAAAAAAATAACTAATGGACTTTGACATCAATACATATCTAAAGCTATTGACGGCCATCAAGAATAAAGGGTATTCGTTTCAAACCTTCCAAGAATTCATAAAGGAACCCATGGAGAGAACGGTTGTTTTGCGCCATGATGTGGATTTAAAACCTTTAAATTCTTTGGCATTCGCAAGAATACAGGCAGCGAAAGGTATCAAGGGCACATTTTACTTTAGAGCCGTAAAAGAAAGCTGGGATGATGATATCATTAAAGAAATACATTCCTTAGGACATGAGATTGGTTATCACTATGAATGCTTAACCACTACAAATGGTAATCTCGAGCATGCGATGTTAGATTTCAAGGAGAATTTAAAAGAATTACGTAAGATTGCACCCGTTCAAACGATATGCATGCATGGCAGTCCATTGTCAAAATACGACAGTAAAGATCTATGGAAATCATTTGACTATAAAGATCTAGAGTTGATTGCAGAGCCTTATTTCGATGTCGACTTTTATAAGACCCTCTATTTAACGGATACAGGCAGGACTTGGAATAATAAAAAATATAGTGTTAGAGACCATATAAAGACAGATTATGAGTTTCAATTTACGAGCACCAAACAAATCATCAATGCAATTGAACATGACGAATTACCTCATCAGATTATGTTCACATTTCACCCACAAAGATGGACAAACAATAAGTTTTCTTGGTTAAAAGAATTTCTTTTACAGAATGTAAAAAATCAAATTAAACGGTTCCTTGTAAAGTAAAAAGTTAAAGACTAAATCTTTCTAATCTTCTTTACCTCAAAGATTGTAGTCCCATCATACAGATAAATAAAATAGATTCCCTTAGGTAAATCTCTTCCTAGAATAATTTCTTCCGATGCGCGATTATTCGATTGCACAGTAACAGATTCCATTAAGCCACCACGTATATCAAAAATCTCAATATGCATTTGTTCCGCTTCGATATTTTTAAGAGGCGTAACGACAAAATAATCATCAGATGGATTTGGATGTATATTCACCAAACTTTGCGTTTTCATAAGACCGGATGTTGTCGAAGAAATATCACCGTCAAGTATAATCATAGATGACGGCGTTGTAACCGTACATGCATTTCCATATGCTTGTTCAACACCATCATACTTGGCTCTAACTTCTATAGGGTAGGACGTACTCGCACTTGGAGCTACACCCAAAATTTCAATCAATGTAATATCCCTTGTAGATTTCCATACAGAAACATTGCCTCCGCTTCTAAATTGATAAGATTCAACAGGATCCAATCCATTTGGACTGTCGTAAATCAATGGATTAGCGTAAACTTTCTTGTTCATCGTTGAAAGTGCACGAGGGCAATCAGAAGGTCTTAATTGAGTTATAGGTTGTGGAGCCGTCACCGAACATGCGGTACTATAATCAAAAACAGCTCCCTTAAAGGTCACTCTGCACCTAATGCTATACTCATGACCATAGCTAAACATTGGCAACTCGTTTAACTTTACTTTCCGAACTGTTTTATTAATTGTTTGAACGCCATCTCCACCCGTCAAATCTGTTACTTCAAATTCGTAATTGGTTGCACTAAATATGGCAAAAACAGAAATAGGTGTATTAAAGGAGTTCAATTGCTCATCGCACAAATGTTGTACCTCAGTATGGGCATTTGTAGTCGTACTGATTGAACAACCGGTACCATAAGGCGTCCAAAATCCAGCTACTAGGCCACGGGCTGCGATATTATAGGCTTGACCATAATCATAGGTCGGTTGGTTACTTCCATCTAGGAACTCCGCAAGTCGGGCCTGATTTGTAGTGGTGTAAAGTGTATCTATAAATGTACTACCTATTCGCAAAAGCCATTGGTATTGAGTTGCTCCTATATCTGTGCAAGTAAGGTATTCATAAGCCAGGTATTCAAATGTATTTCCACATCCACCCGTAATATCCGGACCAATATTAGGCGGTGAAAAAACAGAGCACCAATCTCCATAGGGCATGATGACGCCATCCCAAATCGTTCTTACCCGAATTTCATATTCCTGATTATACAACTGAAATGGTGCGGATGCCATTGTTAATCTAAATAATCTTGTGGGAGTTGAAATCACTTCGGTAACTCCGGGTGCTAGTACATTTCTAATTTCAAAATCATAAGAGTCAGCGCCATCAACTTGAGCATACAATGGGGTATTTATTTGAGTTAGCAAACGTCCACAGTCTGAAGGCCTTAAAGTCGTAATTACGTTAGGAGTGAATATAGAGCACCAAGCCCCATAAGGTTGTTCAACCCCACCCTGAATTGTTTTTACGCGTATTTCATATTCTTGGTTTAAAAGCTGAAAATCAATAGAAGAGGTCATGGATAAATTGAATGCTCGAGAAAGCAATCCAGATACAACATCGGTTACACCTATATTCGTTACATTTCTAACTTCAAAAGTCCATGAATCTGCAGTAGCTAAAGATGCGTAAATAGTTTGTGAAATAGAGTTCAATGACCTACCGCAATCCGAAGATCGAAGGGAAGTAATCAATGCTATACTCTCTGGATTACAAATTCCGCCATACCCCTCAAAACCAGTACCGTTATCCATGTTTACTTGCACGGCATAAAGACAATTATACCGACTTACAGATGGGATTTCATTAAGTTTAAATGATCTCGTCAATTTATCAATACTATCCGTAATACCTGTAGTAATATTGGTAACCTTAAATCTATAATTAGTCGCTGTTGCAATTGATGCGTAAAGTGTCTTATTCAAAGTTGTATTTAACCTATTGCAATCAGGACTTCGCAACTGCGTTACTTGACCAAACGCCAGGTTGGTATTTAACAAACAAGAAATAAATAAAACGAATGTAAATCGCATAGTTTTGTATATTTTAATAAAGGTATTAATTTTAGTTTACTTTTGCAAAGAGAACGATGATTATGGTGGAAGAGGACATTTCGAAAATATTCAACAGGATTGCTGATGAAAAGCAGCATTCGAACCATGAATTATTCATAAAAGAATTCGTGCGTTCTATTGATGAATCTATTGATCGAAAGGACATCCATATTGACAATACAATGCTGAATGCATTTGATGACATCAATTCGCATCTCGCAGAAATATCAAAAAAACTAACCTCTAATGGTTTATACATTACACAAGCAGAAACATTAGAAGATTGGAGAGTCAACAATAAAAAGAAATTAAAGAAATCGCAACTAAACTTTCATTTTAGATTGTTTTCTTTCTTGATGTTCAGAGTTATACCAAGAATCAAGTTTTTAAACTTTCTAAAAAAATCAGTTTTTAAAAATCGACTTGTCTTGATTTCGAAAGCTGAAATTTTAGGAAGGTTATCCTACAGCGGATTTGAAATTTATGACTTCAGAAAAATAAAGGACGCCCATATTTTCATCACAAAGAAAATAAGTGCTCCGAAAACGAACAAAGTAAGTGAAGGGACTATTTTTACGCAAAATCGAATCGGAAAGAACGGCAACATCATAAAAGTCTATAAGCTCAGAACGATGCATCCTTATTCTGAATACATTCATGGTTATATGCTTTCCAACCATGGTTTTGCATCAACAGGGAAAATAAAGGATGATTTCAGATTGACAAAATGGGCGAAGATTTTCAGGAAATATTGGCTTGACGAGCTACCTCAATTCATTAATCTAGTAAAAGGTGATATGAAAATAGTTGGATTCAGACCCGTGAGTCAATCCTACTTTGAAATACTACCTACTGAATTACAGGATATTAGAAAAGAGTTCAAGCCAGGTTGTATTCCGCCTTATGTCTCTCTAGACATGAAAAGCACCTTTGAAGATGTGCTAAAGGCAGAGATAAAATATATGAATAGTAAAAAACAAAAACCTTTTTCAACTGATTTCGTATACTTTTTCAAGGCGGTTATTAATATTGCCTTTAAAAATAAACGTAGCTACTAAACATTCATGTCTTCTAAGCTAATTTCTCGTGTTCTTAAAGTGATTCTTCTTCTTTTGATCGGTGTTTCTTGTACCCCAACAAAAACGATTCGATTTAAAAACACAATTGCAAGTAACGATGTCCTGGCCTACAAAGCCCAAACAAATCATGTTCCAAAGTTTCAAAAAAATGACATTATTGAGCTTACATTAATTTCCAATAATGAAGAATTTTCAAAGCTTTTTTCTTCGGCACTCGATAATGGGGTAAGAAACCAGCAAACATATACATCTGGAGTGTCGGCAATGAAAGGCTTTTTGGTTCAACAAGATGGGACCATCGACGTTCCTTATATTGGAAAAATAATGGTCAATGAACGCACAAGAGAGGACGTGACCTTGGAGGTGACAAATAAATTAAAAGACTACATAAAGGAACCTGTAATTCAACTAAAAATATTAAACTTTAAAATCACGGTCCTTGGAGATGTTAGAAACCCAGGAACCTTTAATATTCCAAATGAGAAGGTTTCGTTTATAGAAGCCATAGGAATTGCGGGTGACCTAAACATTACGGCAAATATTGAACAAGTAAAGGTCTATCGTGAACAAAATGATTCCCTAACAGAATCCATTATTGACTTGTCCAAGAATGATATTTTTTTCTCACCCTACTTTATGCTCAAACAAAATGACATTATTTATATCCCACCAAACAAAGCAAAATCAGCAACAGCGAGGTATAGCCCAATTTACATACCCCTACTGACTTCTGTATCGTTACTTCTTACCACGTTGAATTTATTTCTCAATAAATGAAGCAGATAAGAGCGAACGACGAAACAGAAAACCCAGCTGAAACCATCAACCTTAAAGAGATTTGGTTTAACATGATCTCTAATTGGAAATTATTTGTATTCCTATTTAGTATTTGTCTGATTGCAACCTTTCTTTATCTGAGGTATACAACACCTCTATACGAAGCTTCCATTAAAATCATTATAAAAGATGATGAAAACGTAACCTCTGGCTTAAGCGAAACATCTGCATTCGAAGATCTTAAAATCATGCAATTCAACAATTCGATTGAAAATGAAAAATCTGTCATTACTTCGAGAACGATTATGGCAAACGTGGTTGACTCATTAAACTTAGATTACATTATAAAATCCGTAGGTGGAGTCACCGGCTTGACAAAAAGAGATTTGTATGGAATCTCTCCTATTTCCGTAGCCGCTGTAGATGCAACAAACCCTGAGTCTGATTTACAATTTAATTTTAATATAAAAATTATAGATGAAGATAGAATTCAGCTAAAAAATGATCTAGACCAGTTGCTTATAAAAGCACGTTTTGGTGAGAAATTCAATTTTAATTCCACAACAGGACTCATCGTTCAAAAAACATCCAATTACAATAAAAACTCAATAGGCAAGGAATTCGCAGTCAGAAAAATTAAAAGTAATACCATTGTAAACTCTCTAGTTACGCAGCTAGAAATAGACCAAATAGTATCGAATGGCTCGATACTAAACATATCTATAAAGAGCCCCTCTTATCTTAAGGCGATTGACCTTTTGAATACGCTAATTATAAAATACAACGATGATGTTGTTAGCGATAAAACACTTATCACAAAAAACACAGATCAGTTCATTAATGAACGTGTAAGTATTATCTCCAGTGAATTGGAGATAATAGAAACAAATTCTAAAGAATTTAAAGAAAGAAACAAGCTCACAGACATACCCACAGAAGCAGAGCAAGGTATCATTACCCAGAATGACTTCTCTAAAAATATTTTAGATGCAAATGTTCAACTAGAGCTCGGTAAGCTCATGCTTAATTATATTGAGAACAATGAAAACTCTTTGCTTCCAACAAATTTAGGCCTTGCGAATGTAACCATAGAGAAAACGATTGAGATCATCAATAAATTAAACCTAGAACGAGAGGAAGAACTAAAAACAGCTACCCTAAAAAACCCTAAAGTTGAAAATCTGACAAGCCGTATTAGAGAACTTAAAAAGACGATTGCTCAATCAATTGAAAATTTAATTACCGCTAAGCAAACGATTGTAAATGAGTACTTAAACAATCAAGAACGAATTAAAACCAATCTAAGCCTTCTGCCTGGATATGAAAAAGATTTTCGCGCGATTCAACGCCAACAAACGATAAAAGAAACATTGTACCTGTACCTCCTCCAAAAAAGAGAAGAAAACCAAATTGCAATGTCCATGGGAATAGGGAACGCTAAAATCGTTGACCAAGCCTTTTCTTACAATTCAATTATTTACCCGAAGCCTAGGCTGTTTTATATAGGCGCCCTCCTATTGTCGATTTTCGTGTTTACTTTGATTTTGTATCTAAAAAAATTACTAAGCGACAAAGTTTATTCAAAGTCAGATATAGATAGTCAAAACCTCCCTTATATAGGAAATATACCTCTAGGAGAAAAAAACGCAAACATCGTTATTTCTAAAGGAAGTAAAACTGCTATATCAGAAGCATTTAGAACCCTAAGGACAAATATAGACTTCATGATGACGAAAGAGGAAGGAAAAGCAAAGACCATCTTCGTCACCTCAACTGTCGCCAAAGAGGGGAAATCTTTTACCGCGGTAAATTTCTCCCTATCCCTAGCATTATCGGGGAAAAAAGTATTGATCTTGGGAATGGACCTTAGAGCGCCTAAGCTTGAAGATTATATGGGGAATGAAAGGTCTAAAGGAGTCACAAACTTTATTATTGATTCAAGCAAAAGCTTCCAGAATTATATCTACACAACAGAGCTGAATAGCAATATTGATGTTCTACCATCAGGCGACATCCCTCCTAACCCATCAGAACTACTGATGTCACATAAAATAGCGTCATTATTTGAAGAACTCAAAGACCTATATGACTATATTATAGTTGATACCGCGCCTGTCGGGATTGTCAGTGACACATTACTCATTTCTAAGTATGCAGATACCGTTGTCTACGTTGTTAGAGCCCATCAATTGCCTAGAAAGATGTTGAATGTCGCAGTGGATCTGAATAAAGAAGGTAGACTACCGAACATGGCAATTCTTTTAAACGGAACTTTTGGAAATAAAGGTTACGGATATGGTTATGGTTATGGTTATGGTTATGGATATGGATACACCGGAGACTATTACGTCGAACAAGAGAAAAAAGGATCTAAACTGAACCCCTTAAATTGGTTTAAAAAGAAATAGACACAGGACAGTGGTCAGAACCCAAAATCTCATTGTGTATTTCTGCTGATGACAATTTTGGAACGAGACTTTTGGAAACTAAAAAATAATCAATTCTCCATCCTATATTTCTTTGCCTAGCTCCCGCTCTATAGCTCCACCAAGAATAATGATCCTCAGTAGTCGGAGAAAGAGCACGAAAAGAATCAATAAAACCAAAATCTACATACCGATCCAAACCATCAATCTCCTCTTGCATATGACCTGCTGATTTATTGTAATTCGGCTTTGGGCGGGCTAAATCAATAGATTTGTGTGCAACATTAAAGTCGCCACAAACGACAACCGGCTTGGTCTCTTCTAATTTCTTTAAGTAGGCACAAAAATCCACATCCCACGTTTTTCTATAAGGAAGCCTAAGCAAGGTATTTCCAGAGTTCGGTACGTAGACATTAACCAAATAGAAGTCTTTGTACTCTAAACAAACCACCCTACCCTCTTGATCATGTTCACTTTTTCCAATACCACAAGTCACAGATTCCGGCAATGTCTTGGTTAATATCGCGGTTCCCGAATATCCTTTTTTCTCTGCTTCGTTTGCATATACGTGGTAATCACTCAACGGGGAAACGGCAAGCTTCACTTGCTCCACTGTAGCCTTGGTTTCCTGCAAGCAAATAATATCATAATCAATTTCTTGCATATCTTCAATAAACGACTTTCCAACGATAGCACGAATACCATTAACATTAAAGGATAATATTTTCACGATTCGCTTGATTTACATTTCTCTTCAGGTTTCGCACCACAGAAACTACACGATCCTTCGTCGTTTTGAAACATGGGGTTGTTACTTGCACATGTTCCTGCAAACTCACCATTTTTTTTCAATAAAATCTTTATAGCGATACCTCCAAAAGCCAATGAAAGTAGAAGAATAGGTAATAAGTAACTCATCATGATGTAAAAATATTAGTTTTTATCTACAAAAAACAACCCGGACGAATTTCTTTTTTATTTGAGCGACGAGCATTTAGTAAATAACCAATTCCTAATTCCAGATAATCTGCTTTAGCCCAATGGCTTTTTATAGCAACGTGAGAAAACAAGCCATTATCACCCTGGTATCTAAATCCTATGCGGTGATATAATAAACCATCCGGCGTATACCAATCGCGGACATAACTCCCCATACCAAACATAAAATGCACACGATTAAGAGGCACCAAGTAAGCCGCATAAACCCCTAACTGCAAAATGGACCATTGCGTTTTATCAACGAGGGGCTCAAAATCAAAATGAGCTTGGTTTGAAATTAAATCAAGGCCTAATTCCACTCCCGCTTTAGCATTAAATATAACTCTACTAAAAATAGTCGCTGCATAAATTGGGAATTTACGCACGCCATACGGCATAAGCTCTTTTAAAGAAAAGATACCCAATCCTCCAAAATAGATCTTTTTATAGCGCAAAGTCGAAACTGAAATCGATGTCTTTTTTATGACATTTATTTTTCGACTATACCCCAGGGATAAATACGGCACATTGAGTCCTAAATTTGGCACTTGAAAGGCTGAATTACTAAAGTGCGTTATATCTAAAGCAAGCGATATACTGTTTTTCTTGAATCTATACTTGGCCTTAAGAGCCATTACTACCAACATGTTTACATGAGAACCTATCGCAATATTTAAGGGGTTAAAGATAGAATCATATTTTCGATTGGTAAGTCCTAAGCCTGTGCCGAACTTCCAGTCTAGTTCAAAGTTTTTTTTCACAAGAATAGGCAGCTCAGCAAAACCATAAAGAGCAAGATACCTTCCAAGTATATCATTATTTCCTACAGAACCCATAAAAAGGGTTGCACCAACTGTCGGGTCTTTATACGATTCGATCCACGAATCCTTTCGGTGCAAGTGCTTGAAATAGGAAAATTCGCTTGCCCAAGCTATTTGTTCAGGCAGCATGGCCATTTCGCCTTTATGTGCGGCTAGAAAACCCGTCTTCAATTGGTAGGACAGCCCCCACTCTGACTGAGACCAAGTACTTGCTGTTTTAAGAAGCAGGAGAAAGATGAAAAGAATCGTTTTCATTTAACCAAAGTTAAGGAATCAAAGGGATATATCTTACTTTTACAGACTATTATGGATTTAAGACTTCAAGCCTTTGAACGGCTTCTCAACATCATGGATGACCTCCGTGAAAAGTGTCCTTGGGACCAAAAACAAACTATAGAATCACTTAGGAATTTAACCATTGAAGAAACCTATGAATTGGCAGATGCAATAACGAAAAATGATCTGAAAGAGCTCAAGGGCGAAATAGGAGACCTTCTATTACACATGGTTTTTTATTGTAAAATAGCAGAAGAGAAAAAAGCCTTTACAATCACTGATGCATTAAATGGAATTTGTGAAAAGCTCATACACCGACATCCGCATATTTATGGAGATGTCAAGGTCGTTGACGAGGCTGATGTTAAGGCCAACTGGGAAAAGTTAAAATTAAAAGAAGGTAATGATTCCGTTTTATCCGGAGTTCCGTCTTCACTTCCATCACTAGTAAAAGCAACTAGAATACAAGAGAAAGTTCAAGGCATAGGTTTTGAATGGAAAACTTCAAAAGATGTTTGGGCAAAGGTCAAAGAAGAAATGCAGGAATTTGAGCATGAAGTTGAAGTCAATTCCAATGCAAAGGAAGAGGAATTCGGTGATTTGATATTTTCACTCGTAAATTACGCTAGATTCATCAATATTTCGCCCGAGTCCGCTTTGGCAAAAACCAATACTAAATTTATTTCAAGATTTCAATTGATGGAAGAGCTCATTAAATCGGATAAGCATGGTATTGAGAAAATGACTCTAGAAGAAATGGATGTCTATTGGGACAAGGCGAAAAAAATATTGAAAAACAAATAAGTGACCTAAAGGAGTTCTTCAATTATACGGTCCATTGAATACCCCTCAGCATCTGCTCTATAATTACGAACAAGTCGGTGACGCAGAATAGGTTTTGCAATTGCCTTAACATCTTCAATATCTGGAGAATATTTACCGCGCAATGCAGCATAACACTTGGCGCCAACTATTAAATATTGAGAAGCGCGTGGTCCTGCACCCCAAGTTATATACTTTTTAGTCACCTCCGTAGCCTTTTCGTTCTTAGACCTTGTCTTATTTACTAGAGAAACAGCGTATTCCAACACATTATCTGCAACAGGAATACGACGTATTAAATCTTGGTAAGCTATAATCTGTTCAGAAGTTAAAATTACATTTAATTCATTCTTCTCATCTGAGGTCGTTTTTTTAACAATCTCTAGTTCTTCCTCATAACTTGGGTAATCTACCCACACATTAAACATAAAGCGGTCTAACTGCGCCTCTGGTAATGGATAAGTACCTTCTTGTTCTATTGGATTCTGAGTTGCTAAAACGAAAAATGGATTTGGTAATTCATAAGTTTTTCCTGCGGCAGTTACACTTCTTTCTTGCATCGCTTCCAATAAAGCAGACTGTGTTTTAGGAGGTGTTCGATTGATTTCATCAGCTAGAATTACATTAGAAAAAACAGGGCCTTTAATAAATTTAAAAGTCTTATTTTCATCTAGTATTTCAGAACCAATAATATCAGAAGGCATCAAATCGGGAGTGAACTGGATTCTATTAAAGCCTAAGCCCAAGGTTTGTGCTATGGTATTAACCAAAAGCGTTTTTGCTAAACCTGGGACGCCAACAAGAAGGCAATGCGCCCGAGAAAGAACACTTATGCAAACCTGATCGATAACATCATCTTGACCTACAACAACCTTGGCTATTTCAGCTTTTAATCGCTTATAACTAAGAACGAGTTCATCTACTTTATCCTTATCCGACATACGCTTATTTAATTAGTTTTGGTAGCCATTGATGGTTAAAATTACAAACCTGATAATTTTCATCAATTCTTATAAATGCATTTGAAATCTTTGAATCAATCCACTTTGCGGTTATCATTTGTTTTTTATCGATTTCGGCAGCCGCTTTAATCAAAGAATAATCATCACTCATATTAGCTTCATGCGGTGTGAATCGGTCCATGAGACGAACAATTCTTATGCCTTGTTTTCGTTCATAGATATCGACATATAAATTAGGTGTAGTAACATCTCCTTTCTCCATAGCGTCCGTTAACAAATAGATTTGTTGATCCACTTGGTTAAGGTCTTCCATATCCCAAGTTTGATCACCCGTAATTGGATTGGTAATCACACCTCTATTTTGCATTGTGCGGTCATCATTGGAATAAAGACCTACAGCCTCTTCCCAAGTAATTTCATTTTCATTTAGCCGTTTGTAGCATTCTTCCATCTTAACTGAAGCGTCGTTTATGGCATCATTGCTGAATTCAGGCATATTTAAAATATGAAGACATTCATAATCCTCCCCTTTACGCGAAAGTAATTTTATAATATGAAAACCATACTGGGTTTCGATTATATCTGAAACCTCCCCTACCTCTAATCGAAAAACAGCAGATTCAAACTGAGGAACCATCATGCCTTTAGAAGCCTGTATTTTACCCCCGAGTGATCCACTACCCGGATCGTCAGAATGAATTCTGGCCATCGTTTCAAATGACTTTCCTTCTACTAAAATCTGATCTTGGACCTCTTTTAATTCTTGAATGGCACGGTTCTTATCATCCTTTGTGATTTCAGGATACATCACGATTTGTTGAAAGCTTAGTTTCATATTGATAAATGGAATACTGTCCTTAGGTAAACTAGAGAAGAAACTTGCGACCTCTTTAGGGGTTACAGAAACAGCGCTAGTGATTGTTCGTTCCATCTCTTGAGCCAGTATTTTATCCTTTATCACCGACCGGAATTCATCCTTAATCTGAGAAGTCGATTTCCCATAGAATTCTTCAAGTTTTTCCCGGCTTCCTATTTGTTTTTCGATCAACCTAAGTCGATTTTCCATTTCAGCATCTACTTGCTCATCTGAAACGATAATACTGTCTAGCTTTGCCTGATTGACCAGAAGCTCTTGAATCATTAACTGCTCAAGAATGGAACATGAGAACTTAAGGTCTACAAGCATTTCAGACTGCTTCGCCTGCAGTTGCTGCTGCTCCAAATCAGAAACAAGAATAATATTGTCTCCTACCTGGGCAACGACCTTGTTTACTAATTTGCCAGGTTGACAAAATGCAGAAAATGAACTCGCTATAAAAACAAATGATAGAAGTCTAATCATTCGTTCCTAAATTATAAAGGACGTCTTCATTAATTTTTATTGGATATTTCTGAACCAATTCTTTCATCCAATATTTTTCTAGATGATTCTGGTAGTCAGAAATAACAGCACCTTTAATTTCTGAGAGTTCCTTAGGCATTGATGGTAATTTTTCGTCAACCACAACAACATAAAACTTTTCTTCAAACTCATAAGCCATATTTCTTCCGAACTCAAAAGACTTTCCATTCATGAAAGGCGTAGATTTCTGGACATACTTATTCATTTTTACATCCAAGTTTAATTCAGAATTCTCATTTATTTCTTCAAGAATCACTTTACTATTATTCTTCTTCTTTTTAAGCATCTTATATACTTTTTCTGAAATCTCAGCGGAAGCACAAATATATACCGTTGCGCTCAAGCGGTCGGGCCACATATATTTGGTTTTTTGAATCTCATAAAAGGACTTCAAACCTGTAGTATCTTTAACAGCCTTGTTCCAAACCTTATCGGACATCACCTCATAAAGAATAATTCCATCGTGGTATTCTTGCACCAAAGCCTTGTATTCAGGGTATTTTGATGCTAGAAGTGATTCTTCATAAGCCAGAACTTCTTTTTTCACCCACAACTTGTATTGCTGATCCACAATCGACTGAAAATCTTTTCCACGTCCGCCTCTATACGATTTACGTAAGTGATTTTCAAAGTCCATTTGACGGTAATTTTTATTTCCTAAACTAAAAAGAACATGGTCCACTTTCAGACTCTCTGCATTCCATTTCCCAATAAAGAACGAGGAGTCTAAATTTTGAACAAACCAATCTCTATATTGCTTTTCACCTTCAATAAATCCATACTTAAGCTTTAGCTTAGAAACAAATACGTCTTGGGTCTTTTTAGAACGATCATCTTTATTTACTCTTTTTTGAAGCTCATTTTGCATTTCGTTAAACGATTTCAGGTCATTCCATTCTAATCTTCGAATAATATGAAAGCCATAATCTGTTTTAATTGGTTTCGAAATACCACCATCTATTTTAATGGAGAAAGCTGCATCCTCAAAAACAGGAACCATCCTTTGAGAAGTACCTGATCCAAAAACGGGCAACTCACCACTCTTTCTAGAAGAAGATGGATCATCTGAATACTTTGCAACATAGTTTTTCCATTGCTTGTCAGATAAAGAGTCTACTAATAATGCGTAGATCTCATTAATTTTCTTTTCAGCACTTTGCGCATCCTCAGCACTAGATTCAGATGGGGAGGAAATCATAAGGTGTGCACATTTCATAGTTCCACGTGCAGGGCGTTTGTCAGTAACCTGTAGGATATGATACCCATATTTCGTCCTGAAGGGCATGGAGATTTCCCCTACCTCAGTTGTATACGCCGTTTCTTCAAATGAATATAGCATCTGAAAAGCAGTAAAGAAGCCTAAATCCCCCCCGTTTTCAACTACAGATGGGTCTTGAGAACTGTTTTTAGATTTAGCGACTACATCAAATTTCTCACCATTCAATATACGTTTTCTCAGCTCCATCAATCTACTATAGGCCACAAGTGTGTCTTTAACTGATGCCGTTGGCTTTAATTGAAGAAGAATGTGTGACGCACGAACTTCGGTCTTTAAACGGTCATAAGCTTGAGTAACCATAGCTTTATTTTCAACACTATCAATTAGATATGGTAAAGCTAGCTGCTTTCTATAACCCTCTAGCTCTTTTTTCAATTTAGGGATGGTATCATAACCTAGCGCCTCGGCTTCGGCAACTTTCAACTTGAATTTTTTAAATAAATCCATGTATTCATCTAAAGAAGCTTTGTCATACTTAGGGTCATCATTGTTCTTAAGGTAAATCTGAAGAAATTCACTTTCAGTGACCTTTTGACCGTTAATTTCCATAACGACGGAATTCTGAGAATGAGTATTAACAACCGCGAAAAAGATAATTGAAACGAGGGAAAATATTTTTTTGAACATGCTTTTATTTAAATTAATTATTTAATACTATAATTTGGAGCTTCTCTTGTTATGGATACATCATGAGGGTGAGATTCACGAACACCAGCTGAAGTAATTCGAATGAATTTTGATCCTTTTAATTTATCAACCGTTGCCGCCCCACAATACCCCATTCCGGCTCGAATTCCTCCAATAACCTGATACATCACTTCAGACAATGACCCTCTGAAAGGAACACGTCCTGATATACCTTCTGGAACTAATTTTTTAACATCGTCTTCCGCATCTTGAAAATAACGGTCTTTAGAACCTTGCTGCATGGCTTCTATCGACCCCATTCCTCTGTATGACTTAAATTTCCTTCCTTCATAGATGATAGTATCACCGGGGGATTCCTCAACACCAGCAAACATAGAACCCAACATAACAGAATCCGCACCCGAAGCCAAGGCTTTTACGATATCACCCGTATAACGAATACCTCCATCAGCTATAACGGGGATCCCTGAACCTTCTAACGCCTTAGCAACGTCATTAACGGCCGTCAATTGTGGAACACCAACACCGGCTATAATTCGGGTCGTACAAATAGACCCAGGACCTATACCCACTTTCACAGCATCAGCGCCCGCTTCTACAAGATACTTAGCAGCCTCCGGAGAAGCGATATTACCTACAACCACATCGAGATCTGGAAACTTAGATTTAACGGCCTTCAATTTCGTTACAACCCCCTTGGTATGTCCATGAGCTGTGTCAATTACGATAGCATCAACACCTGCCTCTACAAGTTTCGCTACTCGCTCAATAGTGTCGTCTGTAACCCCAACAGCGGCAGCAACTCGCAAACGGCCAAGAGAATCCTTGCAAGAAGTAGGATGCTCTTTGACTTTGATAATATCACGATAAGTAATTAACCCAATCAATCTATTGTCCGAGTCGATAACCGGTAGTTTCTCAATTCTATTTTCCTGAAGAATAACCTCCGCATTACTTAAGGAAATAGACTCTAAAGTCGTTATTAGCCCGTCAGAAGTCATTACTTCTACAATAGGTCTTTTGATGTTCTTTTCAAATCTCAAATCTCTATTCGTAACGATCCCTATAAGTTTCTGTTCATCATCAACTACTGGAATTCCACCTATGCTGTTTTCTTTCATTAAAAGAAGCGCATCATCTACTAAAGCATCCCTGTGAAGTGTGATTGGATCAATGATCATTCCACTTTCAGATCTTTTTACTTTCCTTACATTCTTGGCTTGATCTTCAATTGACATGTTCTTATGAATAACACCAATCCCTCCTTGTTGGGCAATAGCAATCGCCATTTTATACTCAGTGACCGTATCCATAGCAGCAGATACAATGGGAGTGTTGAGCTCAATATTACGAGTAAACATACTCTTCAAACGAACATCTCGAGGTAAGACCTCAGAATATGCAGGTACAAGTAGTACGTCATCGTAGGTTAAACCTTCTTGTATTTGAGATAAATTTTCTAGAGACATAATGAACCTATTTTTAAAAATAAATTCTTGCAAATTTAGGAAAAAAAGACGTCACATAAGAATTAAGGTCCAATTACTAATGTTAATATTCTGCAAAATTTATGTTCCGATGTTTTTAATATGTAAACTTGTCCCGTGAAAAAATGGTTTATCTATGTTTTAATTTGTAATCTCGTCACGCTTTCCTATGATGGTTTAGCCCAGCGGACGGACATCGACACGAATGAAATCCTACAGCTTTCTGGGGTTGTTGTTTCCGAGCAAGACCTTACCCCGATGCCCTACATTACGGTTTATGACAAATCGATAGGCAGAGGAGTTATTGCTGATTATTATGGTTACTTCTCCATGGTTTCGTTCCCTGGTGACACCTTATATTTCTCCTATTACGGATATAAAACATCAACATATATTGTTCCCGATACGCTAGAAGAGAATAGATATAGTATGATACATATGCTTCAACAAGACACCATTAATTTACCGGAAATCACTGTTTATCCATGGCCATCAAAAGAAGATTTTGCGAATTTTTTTATTGAAATGAATCCCTATGACGATGCGATTCGAAGGGCCCAGCGAGAATTATCAGGAGAGTCCCTCGCTTTTGTTGCCGCAAGGCTAGATGCTGACGCTTCATTGGCAAGTGGTCTTCTTTCTAATCAACGCTACACCAAGTTATATACCAATGGACAGCTTCCTGTCAATAATTTATTGAACCCTTATTCATGGGCGAAATTGATTAAAGATTGGAAAGAAGGTAAATTAAAGCGGGAATAAAATCATCTAGGATAACACAGGAAATACTTCTCTACAGGCCTTGCCAAAGCAGAAATATTTAAATTATCTGATGCTTCAGATAAATCAACAATCTCCCCAGACTTCATAAGAAGATTGATGTTTTGAAATTTCTGATTATAAGCCTTATTCATTAGTTTATCAGAGAATACCAAATAATCCAGATCCATACCTGAGAAATTGCCACTTTTTAATAATTGATCTTTGACCCCCTTGATTTTTGCAAGTGAAAATGGTTTTTTTGAAATCTCTATTTTGAAAAGCCTACGATTAACTATAGATGATGACAAAAACCCAAGAGTCGCATCAGTATTTCGAGACCAAACCTTGAGACTTTGCAGTATATCATAATCATCCAGTGCGGCGAAATTCTCTAAAACAGTATCAGCATCACCAAAATCCTCGTGAGAAACGTCTTTCTTTAAGAAAAAAGAGAGTGCTGGACTTGCGAATACTTCATGGCCATTTCTTAGAAGTGATTTTGCTCTTCTTAGTGCATAAATAAGCATGTATTCTGCGGATACTACTGTTTTATGCAGATAAACCTGCCAATACATTAACCTTCGGGCTACAATAAATTTTTCGACCGAATAAATCCCTTTCTCCTCGATAACAAGCTGACCTTCTCGCACCTGAAGCATTTCAATCAAGCGATCACTGCCAATAGTCCCTTCGCTTACTCCAGAGAAAAAGCTATCTCGATTCAAGTAGTCTAAACGATCCATATCAAGCTGCGAAGAAACCAATTGATGTAAAAAAGGTTTGTTGTACTTATCTTCGAAAATGGTTAATGCCAATTCAAGATCTGAACCAAATGTCTTTTCTAAGCTTTTAATGAAATAAGCGGAAATATCTTCATGACTCACAGATTTAACAATATCAAATTCTAAGGCATGGCTAAACGGTCCGTGACCTATATCATGTAATAAAATAGCCAAAAGAACAGCCCGCTTTTCTCTGTCTGTTATTTCATGACCTTTTTTCTGCAAGACGGAAACGGCCTTACCCATAAGATGCATAGCGCCAATAACATGTTGGAATCTCGTGTGAACAGCACCCGGGTATACAAGATGACTTAAACCAAGTTGAGAAATCCTTCGCAAGCGCTGAACATAAGGATGTTCGATAACATCAAAAATAAATTCATCCGGTATCGAAATAAAACCATAGATTGGATCGTTAATAATTTTCTTCTTGTTGTTTCGAAATCGATTCGCTTGCAAATGTTTACTTTTAATACTTACCCCAAAAATAACGTAAAAGAATGACTAATTCAGGAAATATCTTATGGGCAGATGACGAAATCGATCTTCTGAAACCACATATTCTTTTTTTAGAATCAAAAGGATATAGGGTCGAAGGAGTCACAAATGGATTGGATGCTTTAGAGAAAGTTCAAGAATCATTCTTCGATATCGTTTTTCTAGATGAAAACATGCCTGGTTTATCAGGACTTGATACGCTTACGCGCATCAAAGAAATAAAGCCAAATATTCCTGTCGTGATGATTACCAAGAGTGAGGAAGAACAGATCATGGAAGATGCTATTGGCTCTAAAATTGCTGACTATTTAATCAAACCAGTAAATCAACATCAGATATTAATAAGTCTCAAGAAAAATTTACAAGCCAATCAACTTGTGAGCGATAAGACGAGCCTGAATTACAGACAAGAATTTCGTCAGCTCGGAATGCTTTTAAATAATCGACTTGATTTTAATGAATGGAAAGACCTTTATGCCAAATTGGTATACTGGGAGCTTCAGCTTGATAAAATTGAAGATTCTGGTATGAGTGAAATCTACGAGATGCAAAAAAAGGAGGCCAATCAACAATTTTGCAATTTCATAGAAGACAACTATCTAGATTGGTTAAATGGAGTTGAAGAAAGCCCCGTATTTATTCACAATCTCTTGAAAGATCGAATTTTCAAAAGAAATTCAGATAAAAAAACGTTGGTTCTTGTTATTGACAACCTTCGATTTGATCAATGGAAAGTTTTGGAACCTGTTTTTAATAAATACTTTATTAAAGAAAAAGAAGAAATTGTCTTTTCAATTTTGCCAACAGCAACTCAATATGCAAGAAACTCTTTTTTCGCTGGGCTAATGCCTTCTGAAATCGCTAAAAAATACCCGCAATATTGGAAAAATGAAGAAGATGACGGAGGGAAAAATCTTTTTGAAAAAGAGCTTCTTGAAGCCAATTTAAAGAGGTTAGGTAAATCTAACCTTCGCTGGTCGTACAACAAAATAACGAATGTTGCCGCTGGCAAGAAACTCGTTGAACAGTTTCATAAACTCAAGGAAAACGACATGAATTTTCTTGTTTATAATTTCGTAGATATGCTTTCACATGCAAGAACCGAAATGGAAGTAATCAGAGAGCTTGCAGATGATGAATCTGCTTATAGATCATTAACTATATCATGGTTAGAACATTCACCGTTATTAGATGTTATCAAGAAAGCATCAGAGGAAAAAATGAATTTAGTAATCACAACTGACCACGGTACAATAAAGGTAAATCAACCTGTTAAAATAGCAGGTGAGCGCAATACCAATACGAACCTGAGGTATAAGGTTGGTAGGGGACTTGGATACAAGGCCAAGGATGTATTTGTCGTTCGTGACCCACAAGAAGGCTTTTTACCTAAGCAAAAAATGTCGAGCGAGTTTGTTTTCGCAAAAGAACAAGACTTTTTTGTGTACCCAAATAACTATAATCATTTTGTGAATTATTATGGGAATACTTTTCAGCATGGTGGAATTTCAATGGAAGAAATGATGATTCCATATATTGAAATGAAAGCAAAATAAATAGTATCCTGTCTTATGAATCTGTTTGCTTTGTGTAATTTTGTAACAGCAATATTAATATGAATCAAACTCCAGACTACATCAAAGAGCTACGCTCTCAATTCCCGATCTTAAAAACAAAAGTGTATGGGAAAGACTTGGTCTATTTCGACAATGCCGCTACCACACAGAAACCGCTGCAAGTCATCGAACGCATTCAAAGCTACTACACTTCAGAAAACTCAAATATACATCGTGGAGTTCATCATTTAAGCCAAGTTGCGACCCAGGATTATGAGGACGCAAGAAAACTTATTCAAAAACATATTGGATCGAATAAAGAATCTGAAATTATTTTTACAAAAGGCACAACAGACGGCATCAACTTAGTCGCTTCATCCTATGGCGAACTTCTCAAAGAGGGTGACGAAATATTGATTAGTGCTATGGAGCATCATTCGAATATTGTTCCATGGCAATTAATCGCTCAAAAAAAGAATCTCTCCTTGAAGGTCATTCCCATTCATGAAAATGGAGAATTAAACATGGCGTCCTTTGACGAATTACTTTCCGAAAAAACAAAACTTATTTCGATCACGCACATATCGAATACACTTGGAACTATTAATCCCATTAAGGAAATAATTAAAAAAGCCCACATCTTTGGGGCGAAAGTATTAATTGATGGAGCCCAGAGTATACAGCATGGGGAAATTAATGTATCAGAATTAGATTGTGATTTCTTTGTTTTTTCCGGACACAAAATATTTGGACCTACTGGAATCGGGGTTTTATATGGTAAAGAAGCCCTTCTAGAATCAATGCCGCCATACCAAGGTGGGGGAGACATGATTAAACGTGTTTCTTTTGACCATACATCATTCAACGAGTTACCCTTCAAGTTTGAAGCGGGAACGCCTAATATTATTGGAGGAATAGCCTTAGGTACAGCAATTAAATTCCTAAAATCTATTGATACTGAGCAAGCATTTTCCTATGAAAAAGCACTTCTTAATTATGCAGAACAAGAGCTTAAAAAGATAGATGAAATGACGATCATAGGCACAGCAACTGAAAAAACCAGTCTTGTCTCCTTTAATGTTGGTCAAATTCACCCTTTTGATATTGGAACATTGTTAGATAAACAAGGGATTGCAGTTCGTACAGGACACCATTGTACGCAACCGCTAATGGATTTTTTTAAAATTCCTGGTACCTTAAGAGCCTCTTTTGCTTTTTACAATACCATTGAAGAGGTTGATGTTTTTATTGCTGCATTGAAAAGATCATTAAGTCTATTAAAATGAGCACGTTCATAGCAAAGCAGGAGGCAATTATTGAGGACTTTGATCTATTTGATGATTGGATGGAAAAATATGAGATGATTATCGATTTAGGTAAGGAAATTCGAAGTATTTCGGAAAGTCAAAGAAATGATGACCAGCTCATTGAAGGTTGTCAATCCAGAGTATGGCTAAGGACAGAGTATAAGGATTCATTGATGTACTTTTTCGCTGATTCAGATGCGATCATAACAAAAGGAATAATCGGGCTTCTTATCAAAGTTTTTGACGGAGAGAAACCTGAAACAATCGTCAAAGAAGAACTTTTTTTTATAAAGAGAATCGGGTTGCAAGAACACTTATCACCTACTAGAGCGAATGGTCTCTTAGGAATGGTAAAAAGAATGAAAATGGAAGCCTTAAAACATATATAATGGAAGATTTAGAGAATACAATTATTGATGTTTTAAAGTCAATTCACGACCCCGAAATACCAGTCGATATATACGAATTGGGTCTGATCTACGAGGTAAAAATAGATAAAGAGAAAAATGTGGAGATAGACATGACACTAACCTCTCCAAATTGCCCAGTTGCGGAAAGCATGCCTAAAGAAGTCGAAGATAAGGTCGGAGAAATTACAGGTGTAAAAAGTTCAAAAGTATCTATTGTATTCGACCCACCGTGGGATAAAGACATGATGAGCGAAGAAGCAAAGCTTGAGCTAGGGTTCCTTTAGCCTTATCTGATGTAAACTTCTACCCTTCTGTTTAAGGAACGGCCTGCAGCAGTCGTATTTAAGAACTTAGGCTTCGTCTCACCAAAAGAAACCACTTCGATAAGACTCGAATCAACTCCTTTACTTATTAAATATTTCTTAATAGAATTGGCTCTTTTTAGAGCTAAATTATGATTTAATTGCTCATCACCAGTTATATCTGCATGTCCTGAAATCAATATAGAGGAACCAGAAATGGACTTTAACAGGTTAGCCGTTTCATTCAAAACCGCAAAGAACCTAGGCTGAACAGACGACTGATTGATCAAGAAATTGACATCTCCAATTGAGGTAAGACCCGTCTTGTCTAATACCGGTAATACATTTTCATTCGTCACTGGATTAACATCAGGCGTTGGTGTTGGCGTAACATCAGG
>TARA_B110000305_G_scaffold31233_1_pt1 | contig 59165 bp, 49 predicted proteins | sample TARA_B110000305 | Tara Oceans TARA_B110000305 (sample SAMEA4397930) | marine metagenome | biome: Polar Biome; feature: [SRF] surface water layer (ENVO:00010504); material: water (ENVO:00002006), including particulate matter (ENVO:01000060) such as... | depth 5 m | reverse complement strand
GTTTTGTCCAGATGGAACGGGTTGTTTAATTGAAGCTAACGTTAACGTAACAGCGACATCTTCTCCTACTTTTGATGATGGCGCAATAACAATAAATACAAGCTCCGGTCTTGGCCCGTTTGAATACAGTATTGATGGAGGGCAAACATTCGTAACGTCTAATTCCTTTAGCGACTTAGCGACAGGTGTTTATGCCATAGTCGTTCAAGGTGCCACTGGCGATTGCTCTTATGAAGAAAACGTTTCCATTGAATCTTGCGCATTGACCACTGTCGATATCACAGCTACTGATGCATCCTCTGTGGTGTCAACGAATGGTTCGATTGAAATCAACCCCACTTCAGGAACAGGCCCTTACCTTTACAGCATTGATGGGGGACAAAACTTTGAAACCTTTAATATGTTTAGCAATTTACCTGTCGGTACTTATAATGTCATCGTACAAGACGAGTCTAACATCTGTTCTTATGAGGAAGGTGTTCCTATTGAAGTAGAACCTTTGGGTATTGATGATGCATTCTTGACGAATGGAATCATTCTCTACCCGAACCCTACTAAGAACGACTTTACCATAGAAATCGAATCGATTTCTGTACTGTCTGATGACCTTAATATTGAAGTTTACGATAATCTGGGCAGAACGATTCAAATTGGATCAATTGCAAAAGAGGGTAGCGGGAAAACGAAAATGTCTCTAAGCGGATATGTTTCGGGGACTTATTTTATCAAGTGCTTCAACAATTCCTTTGAAAAACATTTTAAAGTAATCAAGCTGTAGGGGGTATATCAAAAATTGATTCAACAATGTATAAAAGCAATAACGGTTTGGGTGTGAATTTGAACCGTTTTTGTTTTAATTAAGCATCTTGCTAATTGAAAAGTAAGTGGGTTTTAAACCGCTACTTCTCATACATTGAACGTTAGAAAAAAGATCTCCTCGATAGTATCGCCTTTAGTAATTTTATCAATCCGATCACTATCTGTGTAGCATGCTGCGAGAATTATTATATTTAGCCAAAGCAAAACTTTGAAAGCTTATAGACTTAGTCCTGATGAAATCTACCACCTCAAAAAAATTGAGAAGTTTGCCGGGCACTATACTTTTGAGCGATGGCCAGAAATCTATTGGGGCACCCCCCCACAGGAACAATGCTTAGATGAAAGACAAGTAATCAACACTTCAGATACCGATTTTCTGGGCGCCTACCAATACAGGCCAAATGAAGAGGGGCACATCGAATTGTATCGCGACCGAATCAATGATTGTGCCTATCGAATAGCAGTTGATTTGGGTTTAGATTTTGAGACGACCTATGCAGATTTGTGCTACATTGTTTTGATGCATGAAATGGGCCATTGGTTTACGCATTGGTGCCACAAACTCGCCTACCATCACAGACGAAAGGCATCTACAGAACAGCCTACTGAGGTAAAAGAAACCTTGGCACAACTTACGGTCATTTGGTCCTTTGCAAGATTGAGTAACGCCAAAGTAAACCGCCGTAAAAATATTTTCTTTCATTTGGCTCAGCGACAGTCCTACCCTTATCAACAGGTTTTGAAATTTGAAGATTTCTATACCAAAAGAGGCACTATCATCAGGCGTTTCAATGACCTCTTAGACGAAAAAGAATGGGGTGTTGAATATCTTTTAGATGGCAAAAAACATGGATTGATCCATAAAGAATTCAAAGCCGAAAAGAAAGTTTCTTTAAAGAAAAGCAAGTAGCGCTTTTAAAGCATAAATCAAATCTTTATTCAATAATTTTCAAATTAAAATGTAATCTTTTTTACGTTCTTGCGTTAGAGAAATAGAATATCATTAAGATTTCCGTGAAAGTCACGGATGCCAACCGATCCTTCGCAGGGCACGGTGGAAAAACAATGAGAGGCTCGCACCTAAAAACAAACAGCGAATCCCATTTTACTTTCTCTTGATGATGAATTGTTTAATCTTTTAAACCTTTTCATTATGCAAAACCAATTTAAAGAAGATTTCAAAAAACTAACGGATCTTCAGCTCGTAAAAGCCTTCAACAAGCAACTCTGTCACAACGGCTGGGTATTATCACCTGGTGAATACCTCATTGAATTAAGAAGTGCCTTCTATGACCGAGGCCTCAATCCAGCCGCCATTGTTCACATGAGGGGCTTTCACCTTAAAAAAGAGTACGAATCCGTATTGGTAGCAAAAAAGATTATTCCTAAAAAGCATCTTGAAAAACAGTTGCCCATTACCCTGCTCTTGGATTCCGAAACAAAAGGGCATGAATGTATCTATCTATCTCCAAAACTGGTGATCGTAGAAGACCCCATTATCAAATTGAGGCGCTACATGGAATGTGACGCCACCCCTATTCTATTGGCAGTTCAGCACAATATAGTACAGACGTTGCTTGACGTCACGGGTATTCAAGACATGGTGCTCATTGGCTTTAAGACAAGTAACCAAATCAAGTCTGTGAATTTATTAGATGGGAACAAGGCACATGTACTACAAATCGCAATCCCTAGCAAAACCATGTTGCTATTTCCCAAAAAGCTAATTCTAGAATGCAATACCCTCCTACTCGTCAAAAGACCAAGTATCGAGAAATTCTTGAACGACATCGTTAAAATACAAGTCAATTAAACCCTTAAAATAAAGTAATCATGAAAAATTCAATCCAACTAATTATAGGTCTTACAATAGCAGTCACAGCTGTTTCACAAGGTGACATAGATCTAAATAATGACATCGAAGCCCCCCAAAGTTATAGCGTGCTAGAAACTAACGGAAAGACAAGCTACTTTGGTCAAACCTACGGTGAAGAAAAAAAAGGAATCGGAACGGAGTTTCTAGTTGATGGCAGTATGCGAACGGGATACTTTGAAAACGATGTGTTTCTGGGAGAATATGTCGTCAGTCCACCATGGCATATAATCGATATTGAGTATGACTTATCAAAAGACAAGTCATTTGAAAATTACTCCATTGACCTTACCATTGACAATGATATCCCAAATGATGCCTTTTTATACATCGCAGTATTTTGTGGGGAAATTAATAATGTCGGTTTCTATGGTGGGATCCAAACCCAATGCGGTGGATACAAAACGCCTTTACATAATGAGGAGGTATCCCCGTTTTATAAACTAGGAAGGGCGGGGATTTTTTCAAGATGGGGGACCCGAGATGCCAAGAGTATTCGAAAGGCAGCGGATGGCTTATGTGAAAGCAGTGGTTACGAGGGGGATTTCGTTAGTGTTAGAAACCATCTGAATTGGAATAAGGGCACCTACACCCTAAGTTTAACAAACACTCATGAAACCGTCACAATTGACAGTGTACTGCATAGCTACGTAGAGATGAAGGCCTATTCTCACCGAACAAGAGAAGAGGTTTCATTTGGCAAGATCGCTTTCCCAGGTGAAGATATGGTTTTAGCAATGCTCAACCGGCCATTTGTAGAGCATTATGGTAGCTATGAAAAACTCTCGAATATTCCTAAAGGAAGCATCACTCTTAGTGATATAGAGATTAATGACCAGCCACAAGATATTGAATCTGTTTATTTCTACTCCTCAAAATCTGCACCACAATGGGCCCGTTCTTGGACAAAGGGAAACACCATTGAAATTCAGTTTGGCGAACCCTATGTCCGCGAAAACTATAAGGAAACAGATGCTATCTATTATCAGCGAATTAAATAAGCCTTAAAGCCATAGAAATCATGAAGATGCTATTTATGAAATTATTTAGACAAAAACCATTGAATCAAATCGTTTGGCTTTATCCTTCTAGAAAAAATATAGAAAGATCCTTAGAACACTACATTAATTGGCGCTTCCCTGGCGCCTCTCATTGTCATGAAAGAAAAGGTAAAGCGTGGGACACCCTATCACGTGATAGGGACATGAAAAACAATATTATTGTTGTTCACTGCTCCTTATATGATGAATATAGTATTGAAATCCGGATGCATTTGATCTAACAGTTTAGGCACGCTTTAAGCATTACAATTATTACTAAAAATAGGAATACACCTATGTATTAAGACTGTCCTCTGGATACTTAGTGTAATTAGCACACTTAATTCGATGTAAATAAGTAAGTTTGAACGGCTAAAATTAAAACCTATGATCAAACCTTTTCTCCCTTTACTCCTATTAATCACTCATTTCGCTTTTTCACAAAGCCTACCTATCGACTTTGAAAACAACATTGTAACGGCAGATTTTGTAGACTTTGATGGAGGAACAGCAAGTGTCTTAGCGAACCCCCAGTCCAGCGGAATCAATACGAGTGCTACTGTTGCACAAATCGTGAGAGATGGAGGAGCGATATGGTCAGGGAGTAAAATTTATTTGACGGACAATCTTGAATTTTCAAGCATGAATATCATAACGATGAAAGTTTTCACGAGTGCTCCTGTGGGAACGGTCGTTAAATTCAAATTAGAAGGAGCCGGGAATACTGAACGTGATGCACAAACCTCAGTAAGTGGAGCTTGGGAAGAGTTAAGTTGGGACTTTACGGGAGAGCCTACAAATTTCAATACCTTGGTTTTTATGTTTGATTTTGGGAACGTCGGAAATGGCACTGCCTCTTCAACTTTTCTTTTTGATGATGTACAGCAATATTTTGGAGGATCACAGCTTGATTTACCCGTAACCTTTGAGGAGGCCGGAGTTAATTATTCTATGACTGATTTTGGAGGTAACGAATCCATGTTGATTACAGACCCTTTTGACCCAAACAATACCGCGATGCAAGTAGTGAAAACTGTTGATGCTGCTACATGGGCAGGAACAAACATCGGAACTCCTGCAGGCTTTTCAAGCAACATTCCATTAAGCCTTAACGAATCCATTATGACGGCAAGAGTTTGGTCTCCCCTAGCGGGCACCCCAATCCGCTTGAAGGTTGAGGACTCCAATGACCCAACACACACGTGTGAAACCCAAACCAATTCTACGATGAATGGCGCTTGGGAAACCTTAGTGTTTGATTTTAACAACCAAGCCACAGGTACTGAACTATTGAGCGTAGGATTAAGTATGGGTTGGACCTATAACATGGCATCTATCTTTTTTAATTTCGGAACCGAGGGCGCTGTTTCAGGAGAGAAAACCTATTATTTTGATGATGTACAATTCGGTCAGTCTACCGTTGGAAACTCCTCTGACCCTACTGCTGAAATACGTATTGAAGTTTACCCAAATCCCACATCGGATATTTGGAAGATTAGCTCTGCAAACCAAAACATCATAGCAATAGTCCTTTTCGATGTTTTAGGCAATCAATTATCGGTGCAGACGCCTAATACTAAAGAAGCCATGATTCACGCGGATGAACTGTCTAAGGGTACTTATTTTGTGTCCGTCTCCACCAATCTTCAAAAGCAGATTATACACCTAGTTAAAAATTAGCCTTTTTTCTTAAAAAAAACATCAATATTGCAACATGGACACAAAAATAGCTCTAATTATAGGTGCTACAGGCGCTACAGGCTCTGAGCTTGTAAAGCAACTTCTTGAAGATAATCACTATAGCCAGGTACATATATTTGTCAGATGCAAGCCGGATTTAGAACACCAAAAATTACATACCCACGTGGTGGACTTTGACCAATTGGATACTTGGAAAGACAAACTTAAAGGTGATGTCTTGTTCTCTGCAATGGGCACCACACTTAAAATAGCTGGGAGCAAGGCCGCTCAATACAAAATAGACTACACCTATCAGCACGATGTGGCTCAGGCCGCTGCACATAATAGGGTGCCTTCCCTCCTGCTAGTTAGTTCTGTAGGCTCAAGCAGTAAGTCTCCTTTTTTCTATGCAAAAATCAAGGGCCAACTCGAAGACGCTGTCAGTAAATTGAATTTCAAACAGGTTTGCATCTTTCAACCGCCATTTTTGGATCGTGGGGAATTCTTGCGCGACAATGAAAAGTCAGGAATCAAAATCATGGGTTTATTAAATAAATTAGGGATCCTGCGTTCTCAACGCCCCATGGCGGTGGCCTTTTTAGCCAAGCAGATGATTGGGGTTTCCAATCGAATGAACAATCAGAGAGGTATGACTTATGGAGTGAAGGATATTTGGAGCTTGTCTAAACTTTAATTGCGCTATAATTCAATATTAACAAAACGTAATATTTTCATATCACCGATATTTTTATCTAAAATCCTGTAATTTAGACATCTAAAACCAGGAACCATCAAAGTAAGCATCATCCTTCCGTTCAAGAATGCCACTTCCTATCTAAAGGAGTGCATTGATTCTATTCGGATTCAAAACCACATCGATTGGCAATTGATTGCCATAAATGACCATTCAACAGACGGTTCCCAAGCCGTTATCGAGACCTATCAGGACGATCGCATCAAGGTGTATTTAAACGAAGGGCACGGTATTCTTACCGCACTACAAACGGCACAAAAATACATCAAAGGAGACTTTGTTACCCGCATGGATGCAGACGACATTATGCCATTATTTAAACTTAAAGCTTTACTTGAGGTGATTATTTCAAAGCCAACAGGAACAATAGCTACTGGAATTGTAAAGTACTTTGGTTCCAACGCAATAAGCAATGGGTATCAAGCCTATGAACATTGGCTCAACAAGACAGCAGACCATCAATCGTTTTACAAGCGGATATACAGGGAATGCGTGGTCGCCTCCCCCAATTGGATGATGCGCCGTTTGGACTTTGAAACAATGGACGGATTTAACAAGCTCAGCTATCCTGAGGACTACGACATGGTTTTTCAATGGCGCAAGCATGGCTTTGACATAAAATCCTGTCACCAGTTAACGCACTTATGGCGTGAACACCCTGGTCGTACCAGTAGAAACTCTGATAACTATCAGCAAGAAAGCTTCTTTAGGCTCAAGCTGCGGTATTTTATTGAAGAATTCCACGACAAGTCTATTTACCTAATGGGAACAGAAAAAAAAGGAATCCTCACGGCACGAATCCTTGAGGAGCAAAAGGTACCATTCAGGTGGTTTGCACAAGACCCTAAATTATTTGGCGAAATACGCCATGGCGTCGCTTTTGAGGATATACAAAGCCTACCCTCACCAGGTGTTTGCATCGTGGCGATCTACCCCCAAATGAAAGAACGCACCTTACTCAAAGACTACGTCAGTAAGAAAGGATACACCATGGGAGATACGGCTCATTTTTTTTAAAATTAACGCAATTATCGTATTTATAACCCAAAACAACTTCACTATGAAAACCTTCTTCTTTCTATTTACTTGTAGGCTATTCATCGGTTAATAGACAGACACCCAATTGACCATCAACACAACTTATGGCGACAATGAATGGTACACATCCATTACTGATCAACTCACCAATGCCTGGTCATTTAATGCCCATAAACTACTGAACACAGAAAACGAGACCTACACTTTTGAACTAAAACCAAGTGGGGAAGGCATCTATTTGACGCCCTCCTATTTTCAAAGGCAGTTTGTGGTCAAGAATAGCCAAACAGGCACGAGTTTCTATTATTTATCAGATTCAGGAGTCCCACTTCAAACGCTTACGGATTTTGAATAAACGCCTGACGATACTGAGATTTATCCTATTGTAGCTTCAATATCTGAAATATTTCAGGACCCCTTTGGGGCCTTTCAGTTCTTTCCTTATGAGATAAGAATCACGAAGGGACGTAGTGCAGGACTTGAAACACAAGTATCAAACCTATTGAAATCGACCGCTCAAACCTAATGGGGCTCTACCTGTAATGCACCGAATTTCTTGCGTGCGACATCTCTAGAATAGGCATTGTAATGCCACCATTCGGTAGGGAGTTGGCGAAAATTTTGACTGGCCATCACTTTACGCAAAAGTAACCTATTCTCATGCTGTTTTTTGGTGAGCTCACCCGACTTCAAAAACTGAGCTTCCTTGTTGGGGAATGCAATGTCTCTAAAATCATCAAAACCTGCCCCCATATCCAAAGCAACGCCATCGATATTGCAAATGGTAACATCTACCGCACAACCCAAATTGTGTAAGCTTAGATTCACGGGATTAGAAACATACTTCCCACGTTCTGCCGCAGGAACAGTATCTAAAGCATCCCACATGAGTTTTTGAACGCTCACTGGACGCGCGGCATCGTAGATTAAGAGATGCTTTGAGTTATCAATAGCACTTAAATAGCTTTGGCAATAGGCCAGACGCTGCGCTACATCCGGCTGAAGATAGGCTCTCTTCATTCTGTCGTAGAGAGGAAAGCTCATAAAGTTATCTTCCGTCGCGTACTTGAGATCCACATATATTTCTTTACTGTAACTTCGAACATCCACCAAGCCTTCAAATTCTTCAGGACCAAAATCCTCCACTACAGGAATCACTTGATCTTCCTCCTTTGCCTCAGCACTAGCTACCTTTGTCGCATCAGAATTAGCACAAGAAGAAAGCAAAAACAAAGCAACAAACACGCTATTTATTCTCATGGCATCAAGGATTTCATTTCGGTGAATATTTCATTTTTCAAGCCCTCCGAGACAATCACCAATGGCAATCTCATATGGTTCTCGCAAATTTCTCTGTACACTAGTGCTTCCTTAATTCCTCCGGGATTTCCTTCAGCAAAAAGCAATCGAATCATATCAAATAGCTTAAAATGCTCTTCCTTTGCACGAGACATTTCATGATTCAAGGTGCTATTGACCATTTGGCTAAAACGTTCAGGCAATGCATTAGCTACAACTGAGATTACGCCTTCTACCCCCATGGAGATCAAAGGCATCGTAATGGCATCATCGCCTGAAAGCACGGTGAAATCCTTCGGTTTATTCTTTAAGATTTCCATAATCTGGTCTAAATCCCCCGAAGCCTCCTTCATTGCTACAATATTTGGGATATTAGCCAATTCTAATGTTGTCGCAGCCGAAACATTAGAACTTGTCCGCCCAGGTACATTATATAAAATAATAGGGAGTTTGGTCTGTGATGCAATCATTTTATAATGCGCGATAATCCCCGCCTGCAAAGGTTTATTGTAATATGGAGATACGGAAAGTAAGCCATCTACTCCATTTGGTAATAGACCGATCTTCTTACAGACATCAGCAGTATTGTTTCCACCTAAACCATAAACAACAGGAAGTTTTCCTTGGTTAACTTCGATTACATGGTTAAGAACTTGCATCTTTTCTTCCTGATCAAGAACAGGAGATTCTCCAGTAGTTCCTTGGACGACAAGAAAATCTGTACCACCAGTCATCTGGAGCTTCACAAGTTTTGTGAGCCCGTCAAAGTCTATAGTTCCATCTCGATGAAATGGCGTAACTAGAGCTACTCCTGTACCTTTAAAGTTGTGGTTCATGGGCTTTAATTTTTTGAAGTGTTTCCACCACGAAATGAATGACCTCAGAAGGAGAATCTGAAGCTGAATTAAGTTCTAAGTCATAAGACTTATCTTCTGTCAACTCTGAGTTAACAAGAATTTTGTTTCGAATATCAGTTTGTTTTATTGCCGACTTAATGTTCTTTTTCATCACACCAAAGCAAAGTAATACATCAAAGGATTGCAAGAGTTCATTTGCCAATTGATGGTCTTTAAGGTTTCCGAACAAAGTATAGTCAGAGGGGCCATTGTAGTATATTAAAAAATGAGGTGAAAGACTGCTCTTATTCACACTCTTTTGGATACTCACCACAATAATCACACGCTCTACAGCGCTTGTGTTTAAAACCTGGTCAAGCGCCTTTCTAAATTCCTTTAAGGCTGCTTCATCCTCAAAATTATAGGTGACCAATAAGGAGGTTGTATTTCCCCAAATCGAGTTATTAATCATGCTTTATTGTTTTCAAAAATTCTTCTTCATTTACCATTTCAACCTTGAGGTCCGTTGCTTTCTTAAGCTTGGAAGGTCCTATATTTTCACCAGCAACGAGCAGGCTTGTCTTCTTTGAGATGGATGAGCCAATTTTTCCTCCATTATGCTCAATCAATTTTTTCATCTCATCTCTTGAATACCTTGTAAAGGTACCCGAAATAACTACAGTCTGCCCCTCTAAAACTGAAGAAGCTAGCACTTCCTCCTCTTTTTCAAAACAAAGACCTGCTAACTTCAGCTTTTCAACAAGGGCAAGGTTTCCCTCCTCCATTATAAAAGCTCGAATCGATAAGGCAATCTTCTCACCGATCTCATCCGTTTCTACCAAGGACTCAAATGAAGCTTCTAAAATATTGTCAATAGTAAGAAAGGCCTTTGCTAATTTTTTTGAAACCGTCTCACCGACATAGCGAATGCCCATACCAAAAAGAACTTTTTCAAAAGAACGTGTCTTTGAGGCCTCTATTCCTTTTAATAACTTATTGACTGATTTGTTAGCCATGCGATCAAGGTCGATGAGTTGGTCGAAATCTAAAGCATATAAATCTCCTATATCCTTAATGAGACCTTCCTCCACAAGACTGTCTATAGTCTCAGCGCCCATGCCGTCTATATCCATGGCCTTTCTACTAATAAAATGCTCTATTTTACCTTTAATTTGAGGAGGACAACTAAAGGAATGGGTACAGTAGTGCTGAACCTCACCTTCCCTTTTACTCAATTCCTGTGCGCATGCAGGACAAGTAGTAATAAAGACGACCTTTTGAGCATCAGAATGCCGCTTAGAAACGTTGACGCCAACTATTTTAGGGATAATCTCGCCACCTTTCTCTACATAAACCAAATCCTGTTCATAAAGGTCTAGCTTCTCAATCTGTTCTGCATTATGAAGTGATGCCCTCTTAACAGTCGTCCCTCCAAGATATACCGGCAATAGATTGGCAACAGGCGTGATCGCTCCTGTTCTGCCGACCTGATAGCTCACGCTTTCAATTTTTGTTTCAACACGCTCCGCTTTAAATTTATAGGCAATGGCCCAGCGTGGAGATTTAGCTGTGAAGCCTAACTCTTCTTGCTGAGCATACGAGTTGACCTTAATCACAATACCATCAATCTCGAACGGGAGCTGTCTCCTCTGGGTATCCCAATGATCAATAAAGGAAAGTATCCCCTCAACACCACTTACTTTCTCAATTCTTCGTGCTTCAGGACTTGGCACCTTAAAGCCCAAAGCCCCAGCATGAGAAACAGCTTCGTAATGTGAGCTGTAAGAACTTCTTTCCTCATACAAACCGTATAAATAACAATCGAGATTCCGACGGGCGACTACTTTTGAGTCCTGTAGCTTTAGGGTTCCTGAGGCCGTATTTCTAGGGTTGGCATAGAGTGGCAATTGCTCCTGCTCTCGTTCCTTATTTAGACGTTCGAATTCCTTGAGAGGCAAAAATATTTCTCCTCGTATTTCAAAATCTTTTGGTGCATCACCACTGAGCTGCAGCGGCACACTATTGATTGTTTTGACATTTGTCGAAACAAGCTCCCCTTGGGTACCGTCACCTCGTGTTACAGCAGAATGAAAAGTACCATCGATATAACTGATTCCTATCGCGACGCCGTCATATTTAAGTTCACACACGTATTCAATATCTTGTTCGATTGTTTTCTTGATGCGCTCCTCCCACTCCACAATCTCCTCCTTGGAGTAGCTATTCGATAGAGAAAGCATAGGAAAGCGATGTGTAACTGTGTCAAAGTTTTTGACCACTTCACCCCCCACTCTTTTAGACGGACTATTGGAATCAAGAAGTTCTGGGTATTTAACTTCAAGTGCCTCAAGCTCTTTTAAGAGCATGTCAAAGTCATAGTCAGAGACTACGGATTCGCTTTTGACATAATACAGATAGTTGTATTGGTGTAAAAGCTCCGAAAGTTGGGTTATTTTCTTTTTCGCTTCCTCAAAATCCATCCCTAAAGGTACTTATTTTTGAGCTTTAAGCATTCGCCATTTACCCTGTAAATCCTTTCTTTTTTCAACACTTTTGAAGCCCAATTCAAGCAACATTTCTCGTGTGTTTTCAAGGTGTAAATAATGACACTCAAAATAGAGCGCCCCCGTTGTTGATAAAAACGGGTAAATTCCATTTGCTATTTTACGATAAAACAATAAAGGATCGTCATTTGGAACGAATAAAGCAATCGAAGGTTCATGGGTCGTAACGACTAAATCCATGTCGGGATTTTCACGCAGAGGAATATAAGGCGGATTGGCAACCACAATATCTAGCAAATGTTCACCTTTGGTTTGTTTTTCCAAGAAAGATTGAAACACCCCTGCGTCTAAAACATCAACCCTGTAAAAATCTACAGGAAGTTTTAGAGCCATAGCATTTTCCTCAGAAAGCGCAAGTGCCTCAACTGAAAACTCAACCCCTGAAACTTGCGCGCTATCAAAACACTGACTCAAAGCCAATGCTATGCAACCACTTCCGCTACAAACGTCCAATATAGATTGAATGGGTTTCTGGGTGTCTTTTACAATCCAATCGACAAGCTCTTCTGTTTCAGGTCTAGGAATCAAAGCTCTACCATCTATTTTTAATTCTAGACCATAGAATTCCACTTCACCTATAATATGCTGAAAAGGCTCCTGGTTAAGTATGCGTTTTAAAACACCTGCTATAACACCTACTTGATCTGAGGAAAGGTTTTCTTTGCCCATCAGAATTTGATCCGAAGTAGAAATGCCGAGAAATTGTGACAGGACTTGTCGCCACATCAATTGTATTTCAGAACTAGAAAACTCATCTTCTAACGCGACTTGAAATAAGGCTTTATGATTTCTTAAACTATGCTCAAAAGCTGACATTAGGGCATCTTTCTAAGCGATATGAATTCCTTTATCTTTTCGTTCTCGATGAGCACATGAAGGTTATAATAGGATAGCTTCCAAACTCCGCCTTCTTTTGAGCAGATACCTGTTCCACGACAGGTTTCCATCCAAGTCACAAGGTTTTCATCAAACCAAGCTATTTTGCCATCATCTGAGAAATTCCAAATCCTAGAAGAAGGTTTAAAATCCCATGTTGACTTCTTATCAAAATACGGTTTACAGAAACCTTTAAACTGCGTTTTACTCCAACGCTCTTCCGGTGCCGTTCCTAAAAACACAAAATCATCAGTGGTTACATTGAAATAAGCATCGAATGCTGCCGAAGCAGCATCCTTATGCCATTGATCTATAAGGTTGTTGAGCCCATCCTCCTTTTGAGAATACCCCTTAAATGAAAAGGCAATGAAGATGACCGCAAATAGAATGCGCATCTATTTCTTCTTTGCAAGTTTCTTACAAGCTTTTGCAGCTTTATAAAGATTCACCACACCACCAGAAACTGATTTGTCGGCAAAACCTTCAACTTTAGGATACTTTACTGAAGTGCTGTAAAGTACCTCTTTAATTTCTTTCATAGAAAGCTCTGGATAATAGGACTTTAGCATTGCAGCAGCGCCAGCTACCATAGGAGCTGCCATTGACGTACCTTGCAGATTCATATACTCACTTTGAGGAACCGCATTGTAAATCTCAAATCCCGGAGCAAACACATCAACACCTATGGCACCGTAGTTAGAAAATGAAGCCACTAATTCTGCACCTTTATCTTTTGTAGAAGCTCCAATCGTTACGAAATGATCTAATGGTTTGTCTTGAAAACTATACTTAGATGTTGGGAAATTAGGCTCAACGTCTATATCCTTTGCATCGTTACCTGCTGCATGAATCAAAAGAACACCTTTTTTATCTGCATATTTAAAAGCAGCATAGACCTCTTTTTGATGCGGAGAATACGCTTTTCCAAAAGACATATTAATCACATCTGCTCCATTATCTACTGCGTAACGAACGGCAAGCGCGATATCTTTATCAAACTCATCCCCATTGGGAACAGCTCTTAAAACCATAATCTTTACATTTTCGGCAACACCATCTCCACCAAGTTCATTTCCTCTAACCGCTCCAATGATACCTGAAACATGTGTTCCATGTAAAGCATCTGGACCTTCAACATCAGCATTGCCATAAACAACATCAGAAAAATCATCTGGATCATCTCCGATTAAGCTACGGTCATCAAAGTCAACATTGAGGTTGTAATCCATTTGTGACTTAATATATTTCTGAGCTCCCTCTGGTAGTTGATCAAGCATACCCATGTACTGCTCAAATTGAGCTCTTTCCCCATTAACTTCTTCCTTTACTTTAAGGTACAGCTTGAATTCATCGTCTTGTTCAATGGAATTGGGATCAATACCATCATATTTATTCATCAAGGAAGCCAAAATTCTCGTTTTTTCAAGACGCGCATCATTTACGTGTTCACCCGCAGCATTTCCTAAGAAATTCCATCCGTGAATATCATCTATATACCCATTATTGTCATCATCTATTCCATTACCAGCAATCTCACCAGTATTGATCCAAATTTTTCCTTTTAAATCCTCGTGCTCAATATCCACACCTGAATCAATCACGCCAACAATTACTGTTTTGGATTCTTTCTTTTTTAAGTATTTGTATGCCTTTTCAGTATACATACCTTGTCCTTCTTGGTTGTACCAGTTCAACGTACCTTCTACAGGTTGTGCAATGACTGCTGTTGTTAATACAATCCCGAAGATTGATAATCCTTGTCTTAAATTCATCATCTTAATTCTAATTGTTTAAATGCGTTTTGTTTGTTTGACAGTGTTCGTTATTTTCTATTAGCGAAAATAATCCATAATTTAGATTTAACAACAATTATACCATGAAATATATATCTCTCTTTCTTATTTTATTTCTAGTCAATTACTCCTATTCACAGAAAGATTATTTCACATTCGAGCAATTCATTGAAAAAAAGAAAGGACCCATTAAAATGCCTTTTTCAGTAAAAAACTCTTTAAAGAACAAGGCCTTTCTTAGGCAGAATAAAATCAAACTCAAACACGAAACAAGTAATTACCTGTACTGTAATGGAGATGCTGATTTGTTTTATCAAGCACAATTAAATGGAAAGTTAGAGCAGGTGTATTTTCAAGTATCCCATCCAATTGCACTAACAGATAGTGCACTAATTCACCACAAAGGAGACCTTGTGCACGCGGGATTTGGAGGATTAGACACAAGCTATACGGGAAAAGAGGTGATTATTGGTATCGTTGACCGAGGTCTTGATTACAACCACCCTGACTTTAAAAACACTGATGGAAGCACAAGAGTCCTTAGATACTGGGACCATACCGTAAATGATGAAAACCACCCCAACTATTTTAACTATTACGACAAAGGAATATTATGGGACAGCGCAGCGATAAATTCTGGTACTTGTACAAGTTTAGAGGTTTCCACTGCACATGGCTCCACGGTTACAGGAATGGCTGCTAGCAATGGTTTTGCTAACGGAACTAATAAAGGTTTTGCTCCACAAGCAGATCTTATCGTCGTGGAGTCTGATTTCGGGGCAGACAACTGGAAACTAAGTATTGCTGACGCCTGCGATTACATATTTAAAGTAGCCGATTCCTTAGGGAAACCGGCCGTAATCAATTTATCTCTAGGCTCTTATTTCGGGAGTCATGACGCCACTGATCCCGCCGCCGAACTCATCAATAGCTTACTCGATGAAAAAGCAGGGAGAATTGTAGTAAGTGCGGCAGGTAATTCAGGACAATCGGGCGCCTATCATGTAGGTGCAGATGTGACAGAAGACACCTCTTTTGTTTGGATGATTTCAAATCCAAGTAACACCTGGATTGGAGCTCCAAACACAATTTTAATTGAGCTATGGGCTGATACGAGTGACGCAAACTTCATGTTCTCTTATGCTGCAGACACACCTAACCCAAACTTTTCTTTTAGAGGCAGAACAACAGCGCATAACCTTAGCTCAGATATAGCAAATCCAATTATTATAGATACTCTTTTAAACAATGCAGGAGAATCATTAGCAACCATCTGGACAATTAGAGAAATCGTTGGTGGCAACCTGCATGCACAAATAGCATTCATAGCGATAGATTCCATTGACTACCTATACCGATTTGAAGCTTTTGGTGAAGGTCATTATGACCTCTGGGGTGGGTCTTTTCTTGGTCATAGCGATTTTGTTACTGAAATCCCGACAGTTGCTGAGCTTCCCGCTATTGCTGATTACGTTGCACCTGATACATTACAAACTATTGTGGACTCATGGAACTGTTCAGAAAAAGTAATTTCTGTTGGTGAGCTAAGAAACAGAATGAGCCACATTGACTTAAATGGCAATACTTATAATGCATCTCCGGGTACCGCCGTAGGAGAGCTATCCTCCGCCAGTAGCAAAGGACCATCAAGAACTGGTGTGCAGAAACCAGATATTTCTGCATCTGGTGGCATATCCCTTGCGTCCGGACCATTTTCATGGCTAAATGACCCAGCATATGCGGGTTCTATTGACCAAGGCGGATTTCACATAAGAAATGGAGGTACCTCAATGGCGGCGCCCGTTGTCGCAGGAATAGCAGCATTATATCTTCAAAAATGTCCGGGCGCAAGTTACTTAGACTTTAAAAATGACCTAACAACGAATGCAGATGTCGATTCCAATACAGGAGCCGTGCCTAATTTTGGTTATGGATATGGAAAAGCAAATGCGCTACAAACCATTCTTGCAAAACATGACCCAGTCATCATTGATGGGCCAGGCGGCATTTGCCCAGGGGAAGTAGCTACCTTAGGGTATAACACAAATCTAATTCCCACTACTACCCTATGGTCCAACGGAGCTGGGAGTGCTTCAATAACAACAGCTGTACCAGGAGACTACCAAGTAGTATTAGAGAATGAAATGGGGTGTAAATCTAGATCTGAAATTTATCCGCTCATTAGTTACTCTAATCCCATTGTAAATGCTGGCAATGACTATTTCATATGTCCGAATAGCACATTAACGCTTTTGGCTACAGGAACAGCAACAAATTACCTATGGAACAACGACGTAGTCCAGGGGCAAGAATTCATTCCTCTAGCAGGGACATATATAGTCAATGGCACAAATTCCAGTGGATGCACAGCCTCAGACACGACCATCATTGAGCTACTTTCTACACTGCCCATAGATTACAACGAGACAATTACTTTAATAGGAATAAATCAAACAGCATTCAATTTAACAGAAGGAATTCCGAGTGGGGGAATCTATTCTGGAGAAGGTGTTATCGGCAATAGCTTTCATCCAGGACTCGCCGGAATTGGGATTCATGCTGTGACCTACTCTATAACTGATGGCAATGGATGTATTGTAACAGACACCTCTTTTATTGAGGTCTTCCAAGATGCAGGTTTAGAAAACACACAAACCTTTAATCTCTCTGTAACCCCTAATCCGTTTAACAAGCTATTGAATATTCAGATTACAGAACCTGTAAATATTATCATATATGACTTGAAAGGTAAAATCATGTTGAAACAAAACCTTCAGCATTCTCAGGCTATTTTCATGAAAAACATAGCCCCAGGCACATACCTATTAAAAGCAATCAACACCCATAAATCCATGAGTCTTATTCAGCGAATTGTAAAATACAATTAGTTCAGCGAAATCTTTTAATGATGATTTTATCGAGATTCCTTTTGTTACTTTTGACTTATGAATTTTAGAAAATTTATACAAGCATATACAGAGCTAAACCTTGATGACTTCCATGACATCATCGCGCTTCGAATAAAAATATTTGTGATTGAACAGGATTGCCCCTATCAAGATCTAGACGGTAACGACAAACTTGCATTTCATTTATATTTTAAGGATGAAAAAAACCAGATTGTAGCCGCAACAAGAATCCTACCACAAAACATAGCCTACGATGAGGTTTCTATTGGCAGAGTTGTTGTTGATAAAAGCTCAAGAGGTACTGGCTTAGGCCATGAACTTATGGAACAGTCTATGGTATTTGTTCAAAGCCAATTTGGCGCTGCTGATGTTCGTTTGTCCGCCCAAAAACACCTTGAAAATTATTACGAAAAACATGGTTTTAAATCCACAGGGAAGGAATACCTAGAAGATGGAATACCCCATGTTGAAATGCTTTTTAAATCTTAATTACAATGATGAAACACACACTAAAACTGACTGCTATTTTCATGCTATCCTTGACATACTCTTGGGGACAAAGCGCTACTGTTGACCTTTCTTACATGAACAAGAACATAAAACCAACAGAGGACTTTTTTATGTTCTCGAATGGAACATGGGTTGACAACAATGAAATCCCTGCCTCTGAATCTCGTTGGGGAAGTTTTAATGAACTCGACAAGGCAAATAAAATTAAACTAAAAGCCATCTTGGACAAGTGCTCGGCGTCAAAAACAATAAAAGGTAGCGATAACCAGTTGCTAGGAGATTTTTACACCTCTTTTCTTGACATGGATCAAAGAAATAGCCAAGGTTTTTCTGAGATTAAACCTTATTTAAATACACTATCTCAAATAAAAAACTTTGAACAGTTAATTGTTTTTTTGGCTAAAATCCATCGAGAAGGTATTAGCCCACTTTTTGGATTTGGTGTAGGTCAAGACCTTAAGGATGTTGAAACCAATGTTTTTTACTTAAGTCAAGGTGGCATAGGATTACCAAATAAAGAATACTATACATCAAAAGATAAAAAAGACATCTTAAAAAAATATAGTGAATTCATAGACGAAACCTTTAAGCATTATAGTTACGGCAAGGTTGATTTCCCATTAAAATCAGAGCAATTAATCCTGTTCGAAACTGCGCTGGCAGAAACTATGTTTGCTCCATCCGAGCTCAGAATACCAGAAAACACATACAATAAAATGAGCATAGCCGAGGTGAATAAAACCATGGCACCGTTTGACTTTTCATTTTTCTTAGAGAAATTAAAAGTTGAAATTCCAGATTCCGTTATATTGAGTACGCCAAAATTCTTCTCAAACATAGGTGCTATGGTTGAGAACTTTAGCATAGAGACATGGAAAGACTATTTTGGATGGAATTTAATGCGAACTGCTTCTCCATATATGGATCAAAACCTAATCGACCTTCATTTTGATTTCTATGGAACGATACTCAGCGGCAAAAAAGAGCTCAAAGAAATTCAAGATAGAGCGATTGAGGAGATCACGAGCTCAGTACTCTCGGAAGTTCTTGGTAAAGCTTTTGTTAAAGAACATTTTAGCCGAGAGGCCAAGGCTAAGGTTAATGACATGGTGGATAACCTATTAAGTGTTTTTAGGAATAGAATTAATGGCCTTGACTGGATGAGTCTTACTACAAAAAAGGAAGCGCTAATTAAACTAAACGCCATTGGCAGAAAGCTTGGATACCCTGATGCCTGGAAAGATTATTCTTCGCTTAACATAAGCCGTGATTCCTACTTTCAGAATATAATTGAATTGAATCGATATGCCATTGCAGATAACTTTTCTGACATTAACAAACCGGTGGACAAGGAGGAATGGGGAATGCCTGCGCATATGGTAAATGCCTATTACCACCCGCTATTAAATGAAATTGCTTTTCCTGCAGGTATTATGCAGCCCCCTTTCTTTGATGAGCAGGCTGAAGACGCCGTTAATTATGGTCGCATAGGAATGGTTATTGGTCATGAATTCACCCACGGGTTTGATGACATGGGTTCTAAATTTGCCGCTGATGGTTCTTTTAGAAATTGGTGGACAGAAGAGGACCGAAAGTCCTTTGAAGACAAAACAAAAACACTTGGAGAGACCTATGCGACATTCTGCCCTATTGAAGATAATTGTGTAAATCCGGATTTAACGATGGGTGAAAACATTGCGGATCTTGGTGGATTAACGATGGCCTATCATGCCTACACACTAACAAAAGAATACAAAACCGGTGAAGTTCGATCTGGCTACTCCCCTGCTCAACGTTTCTTTATCTCCTATGCCCAGTTATGGAAAATAAAGTATACGGATGAAGAGATGAAAAATAGGATTGCAAACGACTCTCATTCTCCTGGGATGTATCGGGTAAATGGGCCACTGATGAATTGTCCTGAATTTTTTGAAGCGTTTAACGTAAAGGAATCTGATAAAATGAGAAATGTAAAAGGGAAAGTTTCCAAAATCTGGTAAAACTTAAAGAGTATCTAGAAAATCAGAACGCTTGATCTTTTCTTGAGTACCGTCCTTCATGTTTTTTAAGGTGATGGTGTCAGAATTCCGCTCATCTTCCCCAATCATGATAACAAAACGCGCACTTCGATCATTAGCATACTTAAATTGCTTTTGAATTTTAGCTTGATTCGGATAAAGCTCACAGTCTATTCCTTTGTCCCTAATCGCATTAGCCAAATCCATACTCGCAAACAAATCCTCTCCCCCAAAATTTAGCAGCAAGTATGAGATGTTGCGCTCCGTAGACTTTGGAAACAATCCAAGCTCTTCTAGAACATCGTAGATTCGATCAGCACCAAATGAAATACCAATACCCGAAACGTCTTTAAGGCCAAATTGCGCAGTTAAATCATCATAACGACCGCCACCACAAATACTCCCCATCTTCACGCCGTCTGCTTTTACTTCAAAAATAGCCCCTGTATAATAATTTAAGCCGCGTGCTAGGGTGATGTCAAATTCTAAAATACCGCCTTTCAACCCAGCTCTTTCAACATATTCAAAAACCTCTTTAAGCTCATCTATTCCCTTAATACCAATAACCGAATCCTTCAAAAACAGCGTCATTAATGCTATTTTCTCCTCATTGCTTCCGCTAAAGGATAATAACGGTTTTAGCATTTCAATGGCCGTTTGAGGAACGCTCTTCTGAACCAACTCTGCAAGAACTCCCGCTTCACCAATCTTGTCTAACTTATCAATTGCAGTAACAATCGTAAGCAAGTGTGATTCCGCCCCACTCGTTTCTGCAATACCTGTAAGTATTTTACGATTGTTTATTTTTATAGTAAAGCCAGGCAATTTCAGCGCGGATAACACTTCATCAAAAATCTGAATGCATTCCACCTCATACAATAGAGAATCACTGCCAACAACATCAATATCACACTGTGTAAACTCCTGGTACCTTCCATGCTGAGGACGGTCAGACCTCCAAACAGGTTGAATTTGATACCTTTTAAAAGGAAAAGGCAGGTCATTTTGATGCTGCACAACAAATCTTGCAAAAGGAACTGTTAAATCATACCGAAGGGCCTTCTCTGAAATTGAATTAGCAAATTTCGAAAGCTCGTCATTCTCCAAAGCAGAAAGGTCTGCTTTTTTAATTTTTTCACCAGAATTTAATATTCTAAAAATCAAGCGATCCCCTTCATCACCATACTTCCCCATTAAGGTTGAAGTCAACTCGAAACTTGGTGTTTCAATAGCCTGATAACCATACTTCTTAAAAATAGTCTTCATCGCATCAAAGATGTATTCCCTTTTTTGAACATCCGAAGGAAGGAAATCACGAGTGCCTTTTGAAATTCTAGGTTTTTCTGACATTAAATTTTATTTTCTTGAAGGTGCATTTGATATACCATACCATCAGATAAACCAATCTTAGGCACATGAATAAGTTTCGTTGTAAAATTAGACATTACTCTGCTATAAATTTCCAAAGCTGGAACGATAACATCTGCCCGGTCAGGTCTTAGTTGATAGCGCTTCATACGGCCTGCAATATCCATGGACTCAAGTTCGGTTCTCAATTCATCAAGTTCGCTTACAGAAACTGCGTCTTTGGGCGCATGGGCAAGAAGTTTATGGGCCTTATTGATATTCCCACCTGTTCCATAAACAAGATAATCCTCATAAGGCTGCACAAAAGATTGAACCCAATTATTTATTTCCTCCCAAACTGTTTCAATAATTTTCCCTTTAAGCATTCTTATTGTCCCTAATTTGAAAGACCTCGATCCTACCTTTTGCCCTTGCTTGAAAATATTTATTTCTGTTGATCCCCCGCCGACATCTATAACGACAAATGGATTGCCTTTATCAAGATCAAGGAGCATGAATGTACCCAAAATAACATTCGCCTCAGTGACCCCAGATATAAGTTCTAAGTTGATCCCCGTTGCTCCTTTTACATCTAACAATATTTGATCAGAGTTCTCGGCTTCTCGCATTGCAGATGTTGCTACAGCTTCTATCTTAGATACTTCGAAAATATCTGCTATTATTTTAAAGGCGCGTATCGTATTGATCAAATCTAGTTTTTTTTTTGCATCAATTCTACCTAAAGAAAAAACATCCTCACCTAATCTCAACGGGATTCTCGTATAAGAAATTTTCTTAACAAAAGAACGACCCGAGTCATGAATCACTTCTCCAATTAAAAGTCTCGCAGCATTCGTTCCTATATCTATAGCACCATATTTCATAAATACAAAATTAAAAATCTATTTAAAGTACCAATTGCTATTGAGATGATTTGTGTTTTTCGTTTCTTTATGGCATGAAAAAAATAAATTTTTCATTTACCAATAATGAAAAACCGCAGAAAGGAAGTATTCTCATTTCAGATCCTTTTCTGGATGACCCGTACTTTGGTCGATCGGTAGTTATTCTTTGCGAGCACAATGATGAGGGGACTTTCGGTTTTGTTCTCAATAATTACGCAGAAATTGATTTGCATAAAATTGACAAAAAGTTTCCCGATATTAATGCAAGGATTGGTTTTGGTGGCCCAGTATCAAAGGACAGTTTGTTTTTCATTCATGCCCTCGGGCCAAAGATTTCAAATTCTCTACAGATTCAAAAAAACTTGTTTTATGGTGGGGATTTTGATGAGATCTGTGCTGTTATCGAAAAAACACCTGAAGCCAGAAAGAAAATTAGATTTTTTATAGGCTACTCTGGTTGGGACAAAGACCAACTTGACCTAGAACTCAAAGAAAACTCGTGGATCACTGTTCACAACGTAAAACACACTTTAATATTGGATACAAAGCAAGATGATTTATGGAAGACTGCACTTGAAATGCAAACAGGTAAATTCAAAATGATATCGAAATTTCCCAACAATCCGAGCGATAATTAATAAGGTGACCTGTTTTTTTTGAAGCAAGGGCTAAAAAAGACTTTGTGCTATTAAAGAATTCACTATCTTTGCACTCTGAAATTGGTCACCCTCCTTTATATGTGACCTTAGTACAAACCCTTTCAAGGAATAAGGAGCCTTGAAATACAAATCTTACAAGCCAAATGGCAACAGAAAAAACAACGCAGGGAACTGCAGATTTCGACTGGGAAGCTCTTCGATTAGATGGGTACAGTCAAGTAGAAAGGTCAGAAATGTCTGACGTTTACGCAAAAACCTTAACGTCAATCAACGAAAAAGAGGTTATCCAAGGTACCGTTCTACACATTACCAAAAAAGAAATTATCATTAACATCGGCTACAAATCCGAAGGAGTTATAGCTGCTAACGAATTTCGTTACAATCCAGATTTAAAAAATGGCGATACGGTTGATGTATACGTAGAATGCAGAGAAGACAGAACAGGACAGTTAGTAGTTTCTCACAAAACAGCAAGAATGCACAGTGCGTGGATTCGAGTGAATGAAGTTTTGAAAACAGGTGAAGTTATTACTGGACATGTTAAGTGCAGAACAAAAGGTGGTTTGATTGTAGATGTATTTGGCATCGAAGCGTTCCTTCCTGGTTCTCAAATAGATGTTAAGCCTATACGTGACTACGATGTTTACGTTGGTAAAAATATGGAATTCAAAGTTGTTAAAATCAACGAAGAATTTAGAAACGTTGTCGTTTCTCACAAAGCACTAATAGAAGCTGAACTTGAAGAACAAAAGAAACAAATTATTTCTGGCCTTGAAAAAGGACAAGTTCTTGAAGGTATCGTTAAAAACATCACATCTTATGGTGTATTTATTGATCTAGGTGGTGTTGATGGTTTGATTCACATAACAGACCTTTCATGGGGTCGTGTTTCACATCCAGAAGAAATGTTGGAATTAGATTCTAAGATTAATGTCGTAATTCTTGACTTTGATGACGAGAAGAAAAGAATTGCTCTTGGTTTGAAACAACTACAGCCGCATCCATGGGATTCATTAGATGCTGGTTTAGCAATTGGTGATAAAGTAACTGGAAAGGTTGTTGTCATGGCTGATTACGGTGCGTTTATTGAGCTTGCTGCTGGTGTAGAAGGTTTGATTCACGTTTCGGAAATGAGCTGGTCGCAGCATTTACGTTCTGCGCAAGACTTTATGAAAATAGGTGATGCAGTTGAAGCTGTAATTTTAACGCTTGATCGTGAAGACCGTAAAATGTCTCTAGGTATTAAACAATTGATGCCAGATCCTTGGAGTAACATTGATACAAAATATGCTGTTAACACTCAGCATACTGCAAAAGTTAGAAACTTCACAAACTTTGGTGTCTTTGTTGAATTAGAGGAAGGAGTCGATGGTTTAATCCATATCTCAGACCTTTCATGGCAAAAGAAAATCAAGCACCCATCTGAATTCTGTAAAACAGGTGAAGCAATGGAAGTTATCGTTCTTGAAATTGATCAAGACAACAGACGAATTTCATTAGGCCACAAACAGTTAGAAGAAAACCCTTGGGAAGTATTCCAATCTACTTTTGCTGAAGGAACTGTGCATAGCGGTACCATCATAGAAATGAAAGACAAATCTGGAATTGTTTCTTTACCTTATGGTTTAGAAGGAATTTGCCCAGCGAAACACCTGAAGAAAGCTAACGGTGAAAACGCCAAAACAGAAGATGCTCTTGATTTCAAAGTTATTGAGTTTAATAAAGACTCAAGAAAAATCGTTGTTTCGCACATCAGAACACACGAGGAATATGTTGAAACCACAACAAGTTCTAGACCAACTAGAAAATCAGGTAACAACACTTCTAATAATTTAAATGCAATCAATAAGAATGCTGAGAAATCTACACTTGGAGATCTTGACGCATTGGCAGCATTGAAAGAAAAAATGGACAAAAACAAATAAATTGTCTAACACGCTTAAGAAAGGGGAGCTTCTCCCCTTTTTTTTATGCTTTTTTTTTCTTCTGTTAATAAGACGTGTAATACAATCCTAAATAATCGATACTTGAATTAATTAATATTGTAAATTTGTTTTTTGTCATGACTGAAAGCACACTACACGAAACTGTTAAAGGAATCTTCTCCGCCTATCTGGAAAAGAATGGCCACCGCAAAACCCCTGAGCGCTTTGCTATTTTAGACGAGATTTACAGCCAAAAAGGTCATTTTGATATAGAATCACTCTACATTGAAATGAAAAATCATAATTACAGAGTTTCCAGAGCCACTTTATACAATACGATCGAGCTGCTTTTAGCCTGTAATCTTGTAAGCAAGCACCAATTCGGTAAAAATATCGCTCAATTTGAAAAATCACACGGTTCTAAACAACACGATCATGTTATCTGCACGGATACAGGAGAAGTTATTGAATTCTGCGACCCTAGAATTCAGCAAATAAAATCTACCATTGAGGGTTTATTTGATGTAAAAATACAACACCATTCCTTGTACTTTTATGGCACAAAAAATAAAAAAGAAGAACTATGAGTTTGAATGTGTCAACAACCCAAATAAAGAACTGTATTGTGGTTCATATTCAAGGTAAAATCCTTGCGGAATCCGATGCGGAATTATTGAGTAACGCAGTTTCAAAACTTAATTCTTACAAATTGATATTTGAGATAAAAGAACTTTCTCACATCAATTCTACGGGCATTTCTGTTTTTGTTAAAACAATGACCCAATGTAGAATTGAAAGTGGTGATCTAGTCATTTGTTCACCAAATAAAATAATCTCGAATTTATTTGAGATCACAAAAATGAATGATGTATTCTCTATATACGATTCAGTAGAATCCGCACTAACCTATTTTAAGTAAAATTTCATGAATGTAGATGTATTATTAGGTCTTCAATGGGGAGATGAAGGTAAAGGTAAAATAGTCGATGTATTAACCCCGAAATATGATATTATCGCAAGGTTTCAAGGAGGGCCAAACGCTGGTCACACCTTAGAATTTGAAGGGATAAAACACGTATTGCACACAATTCCTTCTGGTATTTTTCATCCTGAAGTCATCAACCTCGTAGGTAACGGAGTCGTTATTGATCCGGTTATATTCAAAGAAGAATTAGAAAAACTTGAACCTTTCAAAGTTGAGTACAAATCACGATTGCTAATATCAAAGAAAGCACATTTGATTTTACCCACGCACAAGCTATTAGATGCGGCATCTGAAATGGCTAAAGGCAAAAATAAAATCGGCTCAACACTTAAGGGGATTGGACCTACATACATGGATAAAACCGGAAGAAATGGCCTTCGTGTAGGTGATATTTTATCTCCGAATTTTGAAAGCAAATACAGGGCTTTGGTGGAGAAGCATAAAAGCATCCTAAGTCATTATGAAGATTTCTCTTATTCATTGGAAGAACTCGAAAAGGCATGGTTTGAGGGAATAAATACGATCAAAACTTTAGAATTCGTTGATAGTGAGGTATATCTAGACGAAGCTATAAAAAACGGGAAAAAAGTATTGGCTGAAGGTGCACAAGGCACCATGTTAGATATTGACTTCGGAACCTATCCATTCGTCACATCATCAAATACCATTACCGCAGGAACGTGCACAGGACTCGGGGTGCCGCCAACTAAAATCGGAAATGTAATAGGTATCTTCAAGGCATACTGCACTAGAGTTGGTAGTGGCCCCTTTCCTACTGAACTTTTTGATCAAGATGGAGTAGACATGGGAAAAGAAGGCCGTGAATTTGGTGCCACGACTGGAAGACCTAGAAGGTGTGGTTGGATTGATTTGGTTCAATTACGTTACTCTATTATGATCAATGGCGTGACAGAGCTTTGCATGATGAAAGGCGATGTTCTAAGTATCTTCGATGAAATAAAAGCTTGTACACACTACATTATTGAAGGAAAAGAAGTGCATCACTTCCCGTTTGACATTAATGACCACGAGATCACACCTGTTTACGAAAGTATTCCTGGTTGGGGCGAAGATTTAACACAATTAGAGTCTTTAGATGACGCGCCTGATACATTTAAATCTTATGTTGATTATTTAGAGAAGCAATTAAATGTGCCAATTAACGTTGTATCAGTTGGGCCAGACCGTAAACAAACGTTAGCTAATTCTTAATGAATCTTGAAAAGCAGTTTTTAACCTATGCGCTTTTCATAAGCGCATTTTTTTTGAGCCATCATTTGGTAGCTCAAAACAACGTGCTTAATCTATTGCCTGGTTCTAAAAAAGCAAATTATTTTGAAGCCAATGATCTGCTAAAGCTTGAAGGCGATGTGATTTTTGAATATCAAAATAACGTCATGTATTGCGACAGTGCATACTACTATGAAAAAGCTCAATTCATAAGAGGCTACGGCAATGTTCATATCATCAAAGAGAATTTAAATATTTTCTGTGATTCTGCATTCTTCAATGCCAAAGCTGAACGTTCTAAACTATGGGGGCGTGTAAAAATGCGAGATGGAGATTACAAGCTCACGACCGACAGTATAGACTATGATTCAGCAACAGGTAGAGCTACTTATAGAAACTATGGGGCTATTCAGAAAATCAATTCAAAAGAGAGGATAACAAGCAAGGTGGGCTACTTCTATCCCGATACTAAAAACTACTATTTTCAAGATAGTGTTAGATACACTAATGATGGTTTAAAAATGCAAACAGACACTTTACAGTTTGATTATTCCGAACATATAAGCTACTTTTTTGGGCATACATTCATTGAGAAAGATAGCATTGATATACAAGCTAATTACGGCTGGTTTAACACGCAAACAAATGAGGGCTACCTTCATGGCAACGCCATGTTTAAGGACCCTGAAAAAACCCTATATGCTGACACGATCATTTATATAGATCGTATTCAAAAAATCGAGGCCAAACATAATGTTCATTTTATTGAACAGAAAAACAATTTGAGAATTCAATCCAATTATCTTCTTAAAGATGAAGCTAGCAATGAAACTTTTGTTTCAGATTGTGTGCTTGCTCAAATCGTTCAAGAAAGCGATACTATATACATACATAGCGACACCCTAAGTATACTGTCAGACACTATTGACTCAAAGCAAAAACTTTACGCATATTATGATGTCCGTATCTATAATACTCAAATACAAGCCAAATGTGATTCCCTTTCTTATATAGAACTAGAGGAACTCATGACCCTATATGAACAGCCAATCATCTGGTCTGATAACGCCGAGTTAAAGGGGGATTCAATACAGATTCACTTTACTGACTCACTAATTAACCACATCGACATCTACGAAAACGCTTCTGCTGTAATGGAACTAGACTCAGGTGCACTTTACAATCAGATCTCGGGAAAAAGCATTATTGCACTTATGGAGAAAGGAAAACTTGTCAAAACAGATGTCAAAGGAACAGCAACAAGTATTTTCTACCCAGAAGATGAAGAAATCACAGATAGCTCTACCATCATAAAAAGAATGGGGCTAAATAAACTTGAGGCTTCTACATTGACCGTTCACTTAGATAGCGGAGAAGTAAAGGGTATAACCTATAGAACAGAGCCTACAGGTATTTTTTACCCTATAGATCAAATCAATGAAAAAGACCGCTGGATAAAAAACTTTAAATGGAACCCCATCTTGCGCCCGAAAGATTATTCAACATTAGATAATTAATCGAGTTCTGAGCTTTCTTCGTCCCAACGAACCACTCTCTTCACCCCTTCCACCTGTTCGAATTCACGTGTAAGCTGCTCTAAATGCCCCGTATCATATACCAGGACCTTAATTCTCCCTTCGAAGACACCATCATTCGTGTCAAAGGAAATACTCTTCATGTTTATGTTTATCTGATTGGATATAATTTCTGTAATCTTATTTACAAGACCAAAATGATCGATGCCTATAATTTTAAGAGCTGCAATCCTCTCTACCATATCATCAGATTTCCATCGGGCTTTAATACAACGGTATGCCATCTTCGACATCATATTTACTGCGTTAGGACAATTAAATCGATGGACTTTAATCCCTGAGGACACCGTAATAAATCCAAACACTTTATCCCCGGGTATTGGGTTACAGCATTTTCCCATCTGATAATCAAACCCTTTAAAATCATCACCTATTTGTAAGGTTGCCTTTTTGGGATCCAAGGAAACAAATTCTGATTCATAATCCTGTATGCTTTTCTTTTTTCGTCTAGTTATTTTTTTAGCAACCTTAAATAAGCCGTTCAATTGATCAATCTCGCGTAATTTCGTGAGATCAATTTTACCTTTGGCTATCCTGTAATATAGGTCAGTAATACTAGGCATCGCAAAGTGCTTTTCAAGAAAGGTTATATTTTCCGAACCCATTCGAAGGTTGAACTGCTTAAATTTTCGTTCAAGAATCTCCTTACCATCACTCGCAATTAAGTTACGTTCCTCATTAAGGGATGATTTTATTTTTTGTTTGGCCCGAGCAGTGATTACAAATCGAAGCCACTCATCTTTAGGCCGCTGTTTGGAAGAGGTTATGATCTCCAACTGGTCTCCATTTTGAAGCTCATAAGACAAGGGCACTAGACGGTTGTTGACTTTTGCGCCGATGCAAGAACCTCCAATATCCGTATGGATATCATATGCGAAATCAAGAATTGTAGACCCTGTAGGAAGCACTCTTAATTCTCCTTTTGGCGTAAAGACATAGATCTCTTCATTGAATAAATTCAATTTAAAATCATTAACAAAATCAATAGCATCTGAATCAGGCGAATCCAATAGGTCCCTAATTTCACTAATCCAACGATCTAGATTGTTATCTTCACCCGTCGACTCCTTGTACCTAAAATGCGCGGCAAGACCCTTCTCAGCAATTTCATCCATACGCTCAGAACGGATTTGAACTTCAACCCACTTTCCTTGTGGTGACATTACTGTTGTATGCAAAGACTCATATCCATTAGCTCGCGGCGTAGAAATCCAATCGCGTAAGCGTTCAGGGCTAGGTTGATAAAAATCAGTTACAATACTATAAATCCTCCAACAATCAGACTTTTCAAGTTCAGTAGGTGTATCAATAATAATTCGAATCGCAAAAATGTCAAAAACCTCTTCAAAAGGTATGTTCTTCGAATTCATTTTCTTCCAAATAGAAGATATAGATTTTGTTCTGGCTTTTATATTTATTACATAACCCTCATGAATCAAAGCCTCCTTAACAGGTGCAATAAATCTTCTGATGAATCGAGCACGAACCTCCTTTGTTTTCTCCAGCTTGGTCTCTATATCCACATATGCTTCCGACTCGCAATACTTCATTGAAAGATCTTCCAGTTCTGTTTTTACTGAATAAAGACCTAAGCGATGGGCTAAAGGAGCGTAAAGGAATTTGGTTTCAGAAGCGATTTTAAGCTGCTTATCTGCCCTCATACTACCGAGTGTTCGCATATTGTGCAAACGGTCAGCAATCTTGATTAAAACAACCCTAAAGTCTTCTGAGATTGTAAGAATCATTTTACGAAAATTCTCCGCTTGAATGGAGGCATTTTCATCAAAAACATCTGGTATTTTGGTTAAGCCATCAATAATCAACCTTACCTTAACACCAAATAAGTCTTCAATATCATTCAATGTGATATGCGTATCCTCAACAGTATCATGTAACAAGGCACAAATAACAGAGGTTGGACCCAATCCCATTTCATCAGCACAAATTCGTGCTACAGCAATCGGATGATAAATATAGGGCTCACCTGACTTTCTGCGCATTTCTTTATGGGCGTCCAGGGCTACATCAAAGGCTTTTCGAATCTGTTTAGTCTCCTCTTTATCTCTGTTTTTCAAGGCGCGCATCAACCCCCTGAATGCGTTCAGTATTTCTTTGCGTTCTTGCTCCAGACTTTCTTTGGAATCAGAGGTTGTAGGGTTCATTTATTTAGAAGGTAATAATTTTGAAGCAACTTCACCAAATCCAATACGTACTTTATCATTTTTACAATAACCTCTCATGGTTACCGTATCTCCATCTTGAATAAATTTGCGTTCAGTGCCATCAGACATAGGGACGGGCTTTGTACCCTTCCAGGCAAGCTCTAGCATTGAACCATATGAGTCTGGTGTAGGTCCTGAAATAGTACCAGACCCTAAAAGATCTCCACCTCGAATATTACAACCATTTATGGTATGATGTGCTAGCTGCTGCGCCATATTCCAATACATATATTTAAAATTCGAATTACAAACGATTGTTTCCTCACTCGAATCAGGTGTAATGGCGACCTGTAAATTTATATCGTATGAGTTTTGACCTTCAAATCTCAAGTAATCCAAAACTTCAGGGTCTTGACTAGGTGTATCTACGGAATAAGGTTGCAAGGCATCTAAACTCACGATCCATGAAGAAATTGAAGACGCAAAATTCTTAGCCAAGAATGGTCCTAATGGAACATATTCCCATTTTTGAATATCACGGGCTGACCAATCATTAAACAATACCAATCCAAAGATATAATCCTCAGCCTCAGCCGTAGAGATTGTATCACCTAAAGCCTTTCCATCAAAAGTAACAAATGCCATTTCTAGTTCAAAATCAATCATTTTGGAAGGGCCAAAAATAGGTGCTTGGTCATCATTAGGTTTAGTTTGTCCCTTTGGTCTATGAATCGCTTGGCCCGAAGGAATCACAGAAGAAGATCTTCCATGGTAACCAACAGGAATCCATAACCAGTTAGGTAATAACGCATTATTAGGATCTCGAAACATAGTCCCAACATTAGTAGCATGTTCTTTACTAGAATAAAAATCAGTATAGTCCCCAATTTCAATTGGCATAAGCACCTCGGCTGAGGATACTGAAATCAAAACTTGCTCTACATGGTGCTGGTTATTTTGAAGCTCTGTGTTAACCAAGTTTAATAAATCAGATACACGGTCTCTCAATCGTCTCGCTGAAAGCTTTCCTTTTTTCATAAGGAGATTTAAAGAGGTAGAGTCAAAAGCAGACACATTGTAAGGGAGGTTTTCTAGATACCCCAATATATGTAAGGTTTTAAGGTCCAATATCGAATCCCCTATACGCATCCCTACCCTAGCCTCTAGCTGGTCAGTTTTAAAGACCCCTAATGGGAGGTTTTGGATTGGGAAATCAGAATGCTCAGGAACGGTTACCCATGACACTAAGTTTGGATTATTAGCTTTAATCATTGTCTTTATCTTTGGAATTAAACATTAAATCTAAAATGCATAATGTCACCATCTTGCACTATATACTCTTTACCTTCTACCTTGAACTTCCCTGATTCTTTGACGGCTTGTTCAGAACCTAAGCCTGTAAAGTCATCATACTTCATTACTTCAGCTCTAATAAAACCCTTCTCGAAATCTGTATGAATAACACCTGCTGCTTGTGGCGCAGACATCCCTTCCTTAATAGTCCATGCCCTAACTTCTTTGACACCTGCAGTGAAATAGGTTTGTAAATTTAAAAGTGAATAAGCTGATCGTATTAATCGGTTGACTCCAGGCTCTTCCAGATCAAGCTCATCCAAAAACATTTGTCGTTCTTCGTAAGTCTCTAATTCTGTAATATCTGCTTCAATTTTAGCTCCAATTACAAGAACCTCTGCAACTTCATCCTTAACAGCCTCTCTGACTGCTTCCACAAAATGATTTCCGTTCTGAACAGATGCCTCATCAACATTACAGACGTACATTACGGGTTTTGAGGTGATCAAATTGAAGGGGACAATAAGTTCATTTTCTTCTGGTGAAAAATCCAAAGCACGAACAGATACACCCTGCTCAAGGCCTTCCTTTATTTTCAAAGCAAGCTCATTTTCTTTAACAGAATCCTTGTCACCAGATTTAATGACGCGCGCGAGTGAACTAATTTTCTTTTCTATAGATTCTAAATCTTTTAGCTGAAGCTCTATGTCAATAATTTCCTTATCTCGGACCGGATCAACGGAACCGTCAACATGAATAATATTGCCATCTTCAAAACAACGCAAGACATGTAAAATAGCATCCGTCTCCCTAATATTAGCCAAAAACTTATTACCTAGCCCCTCACCTTTAGAAGCCCCCTTGACCAAACCAGCAATATCAAGAATCTCCATTGTGGTAGGTACTACACGTTCAGGGTCAACTAGACTTTCAAGTTTTTCTAAGCGTTCATCTGGAACGGAAATGGTCCCTATATTGGGTTCTATAGTACAAAACGGAAAGTTAGCAGACTGTGCCTTTGCGTTTGACAAACAATTAAACAACGTAGACTTACCAACATTTGGTAAACCAACAATACCACACTTTAAAGACATATCAATTTTTTGGATTCAAAGATAAGAAAGAATGCCAAGAATACATCCTATCTAACAATAAGGTCATTGATATTTTAATGAAGATGAATGGCTAAACTTTGTAAAGTAAAATAGAAATTTACCTACTTTTAAAAACCCAATGATTATTATGAATTATTCAAAAACGTTTTCCTTTCTTTTAGTATTTTTTACCCAGCCCCTCCTGTATGCTCAAAACATCGAAACGACAACAACCAAAGATCAATTTATCCGAGAGGTCTATACCCAGGCATTAACGGAAGGCAAAGCCTATGAAGACCTTAGATTTTTATGTAAAGAAATCGGTGCAAGAATCACTGGGTCTACAGAAGCACAAATGGCTATTGAATGGGGGAAAGAAAAAATGACAGTTTATGGTCTTGATGTAAAACTTCATGAAATCCAAGTACCTCACTGGGAACGAGGAACAAAAGAAGCCTTTTACTTTAAAACAAGTAATGGTACTCATGTAAAATTAAGAGGTCTTGCTTTAGGAGGCTCTATCGGAACAAACGGAACACTTCGAGGGGATTTAATCGAATTCAGTAGCCTTGATGCACTCAAATCAGCACCATCAGAAATGGTGACGGGGAAAATTGTATTTGTAAACCAATCCATGGACGCGAAGCAAATACAAACCTTTAAAGCTTATGGTGGGTGCTATCCACTGAGAGGAAACAGCGCTTCTATTGCTGCTGAAAAAGGAGCTATTGGCACAATTATAAGATCCCTTGGCCTGGCATCAGACCCTCACCCCCATACGGGTTCTATGTATTATGCAGAAGGGATCAATAAGATTCCTGCAGCAGCCATTTGCACTTCAGATGCTGATAAAATACATGCCTTTTTTTTGGACACTCCAAATGAAACCATGGAGTTTGTTATGGAAATGGATTGTAGGTCCTTCCCCGACGCAATATCATACAATGTGATTGGTGAAATCAAAGGAACGAAGTATTCGGATGAAATCATCACTATTGGTGGACACTTAGACTCATGGGATACAGGAGAAGGCGCCCACGATGATGGTGCGGGAATTGTTCATTGCTTAGAAGCTTTTAGAATACTAAAGGAGATGAACTATAAACCAAAGCATACCTTAAGACTTGTCTTTTTCATGAATGAAGAAAACGGAAATAAAGGCGGTAAAACTTATGCCGAGTGGGTAAAAGAGAACGGAGAGAAGCATTTTGCAGCCCTGGAAAGCGACCGAGGAGGATTTGCACCTAGAGGCTTCACCTGTGACGGTACACCAGAACAAGTAGCATGGCTAGTCTCAATAGCTCCTTTCTTTAAAGACTATGACCTACATATTTTTGAAAAAGGTTATGGCGGTGTTGATATAGGTCCTTTGAAGAAATCATACCCAGAAATTCCTTTATTTGGATTTGTACCTGACTCACAGCGCTATTTTGATATGCATCATTCTCCAAATGATATTTTTGAAAATGTCAACAAGAGAGAGTTGGAGCTTGGTGCAGCCGGAATTGCTTCGTTCATATACCTTTTGGACCACAAACAGCATTAGCCTAAACGCTCTGAAAACCTAGGGTCTTCGATATAGGCTTGCTTTTCCATATAAGAAACCTCAATACAATAAAAATCAAACTCCGCTACGACCTTACCTTTCAATAAGTAAATACCTAGTCCGGAAAAAGGATAGCGCTGTAAAGAGGAATGAAAGTGTACCGTATCCATAGCCCTACCTTCTGGGTCTAAGAACATCCCAAATGAGATCGCATTGCCTTTCGAAGACTTCGAGTTCTTGAGCGCCACCAAATAGCCATACGTTTGAATCATACGCCCCGTAAAAGAAGGCAAGGAAGATGCCTTGCAATACCCCCCCATTGTCGCTTCAAGAAGGTCAAAAGGACTACATAATGGAAACCCCATAAACTCTAAGTATTCAAAATCTAACTCAAATGGATGCTCATCAAGAGTAGGAATTTGATCAGGTTGCTTATGTGGGGCTTCTAGAGGTAATAACGACTGACTTGTTACTGCTTTTTTTTCATGGAAAAAATGCGCTTTCCAAAGTAGTGATTTACGTGACCCACCAAAAAGACGGAGGGCATTCATTCGTATAAGTAAAGTTAATTGCTCAAAAGGAATATAAACACGCTGTAGTAAATCTTCTAGGCTCTGAAAACCTCCGGCTACCTCCCTATTCAATACAATTCGCAAAAGAACATCCCTCTCAATACCATTCACTAAATTAAAACCTAAAACCAAATCTTGTCCATCTAGCACACAACTATATGCACCCCTCTGGATACAGGGAGCCTCAACCCTAGCACCAAGCATTCGGGCTTCATGAATGTAAAACTCCGTACGGTAATAGCCCCCGAAATTATTAATACATGCAGTCATATACTCTAATGGGTAATAAGCCTTTAAATACAAGCTCTGATAACTCTCTACCGCATAGGATGCCGAATGGCCCTTAGCAAATGCGTAGCCTGCGAAGCTTTCAATTTGATGCCAAATCCTACTTACAAGCGAAGCAACATATCCTCTAGCTATACAATTGTCATGAAACCGCTGCTTCACCTTAAGGAACTCGGCTCGCGATCTGAATTTACCCGACATCCCCCTACGCAAAACATCTGCCTCCCCCAATGAGAGCCCTGCAAAGTAATGCGCAACTTTGATTACATCCTCTTGATAAACCATTACACCATAGGTTTCTGGCATAAGTTTCAGTAAAATAGGATGTGCTTTTTTACGCTCCTCGGGAAATCGATGACGTAAAATATAAGTACGCATCATCCCTGACTGAGAAACACCGGGACGAATAACAGAGCTGGCTGCAACAAGTTCTAAGTAGTTTTTTACCCCAAGTTTTGTCATCAACATACGCATTGCAGGAGATTCCACATAAAAACACCCCAAGGCCCTTGCCTCTGTCAACAGAGAAGTAATACCTGGATCTTTTTTAAAAAAATCCAAATCATTAATATCGCGAGGAGGATGCTCCGGGTTGTTATGCAAGGCAAGTGCCAAGCCTTCTTGTATTTTAGCTAGACCTCTTTGACTGAGCACGTCAAACTTATAAAGTCCCACATCCTCTGCCTCAAGCATCGAAAACTGTGTAGTTGCAAAACCTTTGGGAGGAAGAAAAGTTGCAGAAAACCAGGTCATTGGCTTTTCACTAATCACAATCCCTCCCGAATGCACACTCAAATAAGAAGGCAATCCTTGAATATATTCACTATACTTAAGTACCAGGGCAGACAAATGATCTTTTGGCTTTGCCTTATTTCTACTAAGTTGGTCAATATCTGCTTTAGGTAATCCAAACACCTTTCCTAACTCACGAATGGTCGCACGATATTGAAAAGTATTATAAGTACAAAGCAATGCCGCTGTTGGGTACTTATCGAAAATATAACGTATTACTTCATCCCTGTCGCGCCATGAAAAATCAATATCGAAATCTGGCGGACTTTTGCGTTCAAGATTGATAAAGCGTTCAAAATACAGATCAAGGTCAAGAGGGTCTACATTCGTGATCCGAAGAAGATAAGCCACAATACTATTAGCACCACTACCCCGACCAACATAAAAAAAATCCCTGGATCGGGCATAAGATGTAAAATCCCAGGTCATTAGAAAATACGAGAGGTAATTCTTCTTAACAATAATCTCTAGCTCCTTTTCAATTCGCTCAACAATCTCATCTGTTAGTGTTTTGTAGCGATGAGAAACCCCCTCTAGACAGAGTTTTCTGAGCAAGGCTTCATCGTCTTGGCCCCTTGCTGTAAAGCTAATAGGGTTCTGCGGCATCGCGTTTTCGCTGTAATCAAAAGATAAGGAACTGTCTTTGAGAAGCTGAAAAGATCTCTCTAGGTAGACTGAATAGCCCTCAAAAGCGTTTTGAAGCTCTTTTAAAGATATTAAAAAACCATTACGCACATATTGAGAGCGATCGAGGGTAGAAAGTAATTTATTGTAGTGTATCGCACGAAGCAATCGATGCGTGTTACAATCGCGCTGGTTACGGAAAGACATGGTCGGTAACGCGATAATTTTACACGCCTCAATATGTCCCAATCTTATATTCAAGTTGATTAAGTCAACTATCTGTATATCAATATATTCATTTTCACTAAGAACTACATTGGGCCCAGGAAAAGGATACGAAATATAGCAATTTATAAGATCTGGGATTCGGTCTGGAAACTCGATTTTACCGTGAAGGTATTTTGACAAAAAACAATTTAACTCATGAAAACCCGTATTGTTTCTAGCGATGATTGTTGCCTTGACCTTCATCTCATTTCGAAGCTCTACCGCCACAATAGGTTTTATTCCTTTTTCTTTAGCAAAACGAACAAAAGACAGTGCTGCTCCCGTTGAATTGATGTCCGCGAGTAAAAGAAATGGATACCCCGCTCCTATTGCCCAATCAACAAGTTCTTCCGGGTTTAAAACACCATACTTTAAGCTGTAACAAGACTGTACTTTCATCCTTCGGACAGCAGCTTAAGATCTACGGTTGGCTAATAAAGCTGGTGGCTCGCCATTGAAAGGATTCACTCCGCCAATCGTCCTTGCCTCCATTCCTATAGCCTTAATCACAGAACGGTCTCCATACTTCAAACGAATTCTATCTAAGGCATTATACAACGATGGATAATCAATGGTCTCATCAAACAATCCTAGCTGGTAACTCCCTGAAACCAATGAACTATAACGCACACCGATCAACCTGACGAGCATTCTACGGCTAAAAGCACGCTCAAAGAGCTCTAAAATAATAGGTATTAATTCATGGTCAGCTGCAGTATAAGGAATCTTCTTCTGGAGGGTTTGGGTTTGAAAATCAGAATACCGAACCTTCACAGCAACACACCCCGCAAGCTTATCCCCTCTACGAAGCTGGTACGCCAGGTTTTCAGCCATTGCAGAAAGAATCCCCTTGAGCTTCACTACATCAATGGTATCCTGATTAAAGGTACGCTCAGTGGAAATAGACTTTCGTTCATTATGTTGTATCACAGGTGTATGGTCAATCGCATTTGCTTTCTTCCAAATCCCGATGCCATTTTGCCCCATGATACGCCCCATCATCTCTACAGGCATATCCTGAATAGGCTTTATGGTTCTTATTCCTAGACCACAAAGGGATTGATAGGTCTTTAGACCAACCATAGGTATCTTACGGACAGAAAGTGGGCTCAGGAATTCTTTTTCTTTTCCGTAAGAGATTTGCATTTGATTGTCAGGCTTGGCCTCTCCGGTTGCAATCTTAGATACGGTTTTGTTTTCTGAAAGACCAAAAGAAATAGGCAGACCTGTCTCTCGAAGAATTCGCTGCCTCAGCTCAGTGCTGTACTTGAGTACACCATGAAAACGATCCATCCCCGTAAAATCTATATAGAATTCATCTATCGAAGACTTCTCATAGAGTGGAGACGCCTCTTTAATAATGTCCGTAACCATTCTAGAATACTTGGTATAGGTTGGGGAGCTCCCCTTAATTACAACAGCCTCAGGACAACGCTGCCTTGCCATTCGCATAGGCATCGCAGAATGAATTCCAAACTTTCGAGCCTCATAGCTACACGAAGCCACCACGCCTCGATCACTGATGCCACCAATAAGAATAGGTCTATTCTTTAGCCTGCTATCTAAAAGACGCTCACAGGAAACAAAAAAGGTGTCGAGGTCCATATGAACAATGGATCGTAATACAGGCATTTAGAACAGGTTTAATGGTTAGTCAATAAAACACTGCAAATCGTTGGAATACAAACATAATCATAATGATTAGTTTTTAATCTATTTTTTTGATTAAAAATAAATCAAAAAGGCCAGGCGTTATTTATTTATTATATTTAAGTCAATACCCCGCAACAGCACTTAAAAAAAGCTTAGTTATGAAAAAAATCATTGGCCTTATCCTGATAGCCACCACACTCCTATGCGCATGCGGGAAATCAGATTGTAAAGATGCCGTACCAGCAAAGTTCAAAGACATGACGGGACTAGATGGCTGTGGAATGATGGTAGAATTGAGCAATGGCAAACGCGTAGAAATAAGTAATATTAACGAATTAACGATCCCCCCTATTGACGGAGTCAAGGTTTGGATCAGCTATCATGAGCTCGAAAACATGGTCAGTATTTGCATGGCAGGAGAAATCGTCAAAATAGACTGCATCTCTGAACGCTAAATCAAGTGGGTAATAAAAATTTGTTAATAAGCTAAATCGCTTAATATTTACAATTATCTTTAACGCAACTATAATTAATTAAAAAAAATAAAAAAATGGGTCCTTTAACTATCCTACTTGTTGTTGTAGCCATCGTTGCATTAATGATCATCAATATTTACAACACCCTTGTCAAATTAAAAAACAACCGTGAAAACGCATTTGCAGATATTGACGTACAGCTTAAGCAACGCCACGATCTAGTACCACAACTGATAGGTGCTGTAAAAGGATACATGGAGCATGAAGCTGGGACATTAACAGCCATCACGCAAGCAAGGACAAACGCACTAGGAGCATCAACTATAAATGAGAAAATCGCTGCAGAACAACAACTATCGAGCGCATTGAGTGGTTTCAGTATTCAGGTAGAAGCTTATCCAGACCTTAAAGCAAGTAGTAATTTCATGCAACTGCAGGAGGAACTTTCGGATATTGAAAATAAATTAGCTGCGGTAAGAAGGTTCTTTAACTCAGCAACAAAAGAGCTTAATATAGCGGTTCAAAAATTCCCAAATGTTTTATTCGCCAACATGTTTGGATTTACAGCAGAGGAAATGTTTGACCTTGGTGAAACTAGAATAGATTTAGAAAAAGCACCTGAAGTAAAGTTCTAATTCATGGAATACGTTGGTCTTCAAGAGCAAATTACAAGCAACAACAGAAAATCTACCTTATTACTGATTGGGTTCCCAACAATACTGCTTACTGCATTATATAGCGTCATACTCTTCCTTTCAAATAGCGGGTCGGGTGTTGACTTAGAAACAAGCAATCGTGCCTTTATAGGATTCGTACCTTATGTATTGATCTTCACTGGAATTTGGTTCACCATTGCTTATCTAGGTCATTCATCGATGATCAATTACGCTACCGGCGCAAAAACACTTGAGAGAAAAGACAATATGCGGGTTTATAACCTCACTGAGAATCTTTGCATGAGTGTCGGCATGAAAATGCCAAAGCTTAAGATAATTGAAAACAACGGTCTTAACGCTTTTGCAAGCGGCCTCAATGAAAAAAACCATACGGTTACGCTCACAAGAGGAATCATAGATACACTAGAAGATGACGAGCTAGAAGGCGTAATAGCACATGAGTTGATGCACATTAGGAACAATGATGTACGCCTACTGATCATCAGTATTATTTTTGTTGGCATCTTTTCATTCATTCTACAAATAGCATTTCGAAGCTTCCTATTTGGAGGCGGAAGAAGCTCCCGTAAAAAAGACGGGAAAGGGGGCGCAGCAATTATTATCGTTGTTATTATTGCCTCGGTAATTGCATACCTCATTTCTTTACTCTTTAAATTCGCCCTCAGTAGAAAAAGAGAATATCTAGCTGATGCCGGCGCTGCAGAGATGACTAAAAACCCACTGGGTCTAGCCAACGCTCTTAGGAAAATATCTGGCAACTCGCAGATAGGTAGTATCCAGAACAATGACGTAAAAGAAATGTTTATTGAAAATGGTCCAGACAAAAAGTCTTCGGGTATTTTTAGCAGCTTTAGCAATATGTTTTCTACGCACCCGCCTATCGATGAAAGGATTCGTGTTTTAGAGCAATTTTAAATTACTACATCAACGTTTCTAGAAGAAAAAAAATAAAAAACACACAAAAAGATCAAGCAGCCATGAAAACATTTTTTCTTACGCTATGTGCCCTAATTATCTCATCAAGCCTTTCAGCACAAAAAGTGGAACGCATTGCATTTTACAATGTTGAAAACCTATTTGACACTATCAATGGACCAAATAAAGACGAAGAATTTTTACCAGATGCCAAAAGACAGTGGGACACAAAACGGTATTTCACAAAAATAAAACACATCAACCAGGTCATCTGCGAATTAAACACCCCTATGATTACTGGCTTTTGCGAACTTGAAAACAAAGAGGTTTTGCAAGGGATTATTAACAATAATAAAAAGCTGAAGTCTTATAGCATAGTCCATTTTGACAGCGAGGACGCACGAGGGATTGATGTAGGCATGATTTATAATTCAAAAAAAGTAAAGCTCTTAGACCAAGGGTTTTTACGATTCATATTACCTGGCCAAACAGAACCTAGCTCCAGAGATATTTTATGGGGAAAGTTCTCCCATAAAAAAGTTGAATTTTTTATTCTAGTAAACCATTGGCCTAGCCGCAGAGGCGGAACAGAAGCAAGTGCACCCAAGCGCATAAAAGCATCATCTGTAGCAAAGAAATTTATTGATTCACTACTATTCGACAACCCGAGCACAAGAATTCTTCTTATGGGTGACCTCAATGACTACCCCACCAATGAATCTGTTATGCAACTTGGAGAAGTTTTATCACCATGTATAAAAAGTAATTCTAATGAGTTCGGAGGCACTAACTCCTACAAAGGACAATGGAACATCCTTGATCATATCATGATTTCAAGTGGTTTCCAAACAAGAAAGCTTAGAATAAAAACAAGTAGCGGAGTGATATACTCGCCTAAACACTTACTGTCTAAATATAAAGGCAATACAGTTCCGTTTAGAACCTTTGGTGGTATAAAATACCTCAATGGCTACTCAGACCATCTGCCCGTATATGTTGAGTTGGAAAGAAAGTAAAAGAATAATCTAAGAAATTAAAGATCTATATAGAGCAAAATATTCATGTTGCGATATTCTTTGATTCTTGGATCAAAAAATTCTACCACCATATATTCACCGACAACATCTCTTCCCAGAAGGGTTTGGAATGAATTTTCTAAGTTCATTTCTGATTCGACATAGCTGAGCCAATAATACTTGGAAACACGTCCATCTTCATCTTTTATTGAAAAACAGACAAAACCATCGGTATCTATTCCGCTTACCCTGCCCTCAAAATACAAATCTTCTTCCTCAGCGTCGTCAATCTGATCTGCAGCCATCTCCGTTAATATCTCCGGGCAAAAATTAGCCATTTTTAGACCAATCAACAAACCCAACTCCTCTCCAGCTGACTCATTTATTCTAGAAAAATCAATACCGTGATCCCTGTAAAGTTCCTTACTATAAGGCTCCGCTGCATTAATCATACACAGCCCCATACGAATCGTCTTCGCCTCCTGGTCCTCTATCTCTGGAAGTTTATCAATACAGGAACAAGATTCTTGTGCAATGCGATCTATGTAATCTTGTGAGAAAAAAATATTACAAAAAAATGTAAACAAAAAAAGAAAGAAATACTTCATAAGAATAAAAATTTAAGAAGCCTTAAAAGGAAATTAAACAATGAAATTCCAACCGAACTCATCATCAATGCGACCCGCCTTTAAATCACCCAAATACTTCTTAATCTTATTGGAGATTTCACGATCCTCAACTGGAGGCAATACATATTTTTCATCTTCGTAGCCAATCATTGCGATTGGCGCTATAGTTGCTGCTGTGCCGGCTCCAAAAGCATCCTTGAGGGTGCCGTTTTTTGCAGCTTCAATCACCTCTTCCACAGTAATCATGCGTTCTTCAATCTCTACACCCCATTTTTCAGCAATAGCTAAGACACTTTTCTTTGTAATCCCCCTCAATATGGTATCATGGTTTTCATCTGGCGTAATCAACTTATCCCCTATCTGAAAAATGACATTCATTGTACCAGACTCCTCAATATACTTATGTGTAGCAGCATCCGTCCAAATCAATTGGTGATACCCCTCTTTCATAGCTTGTTGAGCAGGATACATGGATGCAGCATAATTCCCCGCAGCCTTAGCTCTACCAACTCCACCTGACGCAGCTCTCGTATAATATTTTTCAATCTTCACATTAACCGGCTCTGAATAATAATGCCCAACAGGAGTCGTAATGATTATAAACTTATAGGTTTCGGAGGGACGTATTCCAACCAACTCGTCCGTACCAAACATAAATGGTCTGATATACAAAGAATGTCCATCACGTGTAGTCACCCACTCAGAATCCAAACCAACCAATTGACGAACCGCATCAACAAACAATCCTTCCGGCAACGGAGGCATACACATTCGCTTTGCTGATTCATCAAATCTCTTCGCATTCATGTCAGGTCGAAAAATGTTGATCTTGTTGTCCTCTGTTCTTATAGCCTTTAATCCTTCAAAAATAGATTGCCCATAATGTAAGGCCGACATTGCTGGATGCATACTGATATTTGCAAAAGGAACAATTTCACCTGAACACCAAGCTCCATCTTTGTATTCCATAATAAACATGTGGTCAGAGAAATTCTTTCCAAAATCAAGATGGTCCCAATCAAAATATTTTATCTTTGAATCAGACGTCTTAGTTATGGGAAAAGTAAATAGTTCTGTAGACATATAGTTTTGATTTACGGGATGCAAATATAGGGTTAATACGTGGATAATTCAAAGCAACCTAAAGCAAAAATCGTACCCCAAAAAAAAGCCAAGCCAATCAATGGATTCACCGCATGATATTCTTAAAGAAACCTGGGGACATGACCATTTTCGTCTTGGGCAAGAGGCTATAATTGAAGATTTGATTAAAGGGAAGGATGTTTTCGCTTTGTTACCAACGGGTGGCGGTAAATCTATTTGCTATCAAATACCAGGTATTATCAAAGAGGGAGTAACGCTGGTGATCTCTCCCTTAATTTCACTTATGCAAGACCAAGTGGAGCAGCTTGTATCGAGAGGGATTAAAGCAGCAGCTTTATACGGAGGGATGAGTTACCGTGAAATTGACATCACATTGGATAATGCAAAATTCGGTAGTTATGATTTTCTTTACTTATCGCCGGAAAGACTAGAAACACAAATTTTTATTGAACGTTTTAAGGCAATGAATGTTTCTCAAATTATCATAGACGAAGCACACTGCATCTCTCAATGGGGGCACGATTTCAGGCCGTCTTATAGCAAGATATCTAAGCTTAGGGAGTTTAAGCCAAACCTTACTTTTGCTGCATTTACGGCTACGGCAAACGAAAAAGTAAAAACAGATATTATCAATGAACTAAACCTTAAAGACGTTAGGCTTCATCAATCCTCTTTTCAAAGACCAAATATTGCATACAGGGCATTTTATACCCATTCAAAAAAAGCTCGTGTTCTTGAGTTTTGCCTCAGTCTTAAAAATAGCTGTGGAATCATCTACTGTCAAACCCGTAGAGGCGTGCGTGAAATAGAATCTATGCTGAAGTCCGAAGGCGTATCTTGCGGCATGTATCACGGCGGAATGAAAAATACAGAACGAAAAAAATCGATGCAGCAATGGATGCAAAACCACAATAAAGTCATGGTTGCCACGAATGCCTTTGGCATGGGAATAGACAAGCCCGATGTCCGCTATGTGATTCATTACGACACAAGCGACTCCATAGAAGCTTATTTTCAAGAATCAGGAAGAGGAGGACGTGACCAACAAAATGCTATTGCGCTTCTTTTTTATAATGAAAAAGACATTAAAACCTTAAAGAAAAATGTAGCAATTAAGTTTCCTGATACACATAAAATAGCAAAGCTATACAGCAAATTATTTCAACATTTTAACATCGCATACGGCGATGGGAAAGACCAAGTCGTAGAAATAAATATCCAAGAATTTGCGACACAACACGAATTAGAAACCCTGCTGGTCTACCATGGTTTAAAAATTCTAGAGCTCAATGGCGATCTTTCTTTATCTGAGTCCGTTTTTCATCCAGCTAAAATCAAACTTATGGTTGGCACCTCCGAACTCTATAATTTCGAAATACAACACGCCTCACTTAAAGATTTAACTCAGTTTTTAATTCGGAACTTCTCAGGGGTTTTTGACCTTTACAAGAAAATTGATATCGACCAGATAGCAAAACTATTAAAGAGTAATCGACCAGCAATTTCAAAAAAGCTAGAACAACTGCACCTCTATGGAATATGCGATTTTATTCCTGCTTCGACCGAACCCACAATTGGCTTTTTAAGAAACCGGAGTCAAAACGATGTGCTATTACTTCACCCCACTGTTTACGGCATCAGGAAAAATAATTATGAGTCTCAAATAAATTCCGTTATTGACTTTCTCAAAGGTGAAAGCTGCAGGACGCAATACCTTCTCGCCTATTTCGGTGAAGTATCTGACCCATGTAATACTTGCGACAAATGTGTTTCAGAAAAAAATAAAAAAGAAGTGCTTTCGGATAAAATTCTGACATTACTAGATAAACCATCGACAATTGCGACATTGATGAACCAAACGGGTGCTAAAGAAATTGACATCATAGAAAACATAGACTACCTTCAGGAAGAAGAAAAAATCACAATTGAAAACCACAAGGTATCCTTAATTTCTTAAGCCTTTCTCGATCCAACTTATTCACCTTCTTCACATGGGATCTGACGCCCCTGCTCTAAATAACACCTCAAGGCGGATGACATTCCGTCCAAATAGTCTATCTCGACTTTTACCGCGCCGTTTGGATAATACTCAGAACTGGTGCCAACAGGGAACCCCTTTTCAAAAAAGACTTTGATCTTAAGCTTTCCGTCTTCATAAAAAGTTTCAGCAAGCCCCTCCTCTACGCTATCTATCATCTTTACACGATATTCAATTTCTCCATTTGGGTAATAATAAATCAAGTCACCTTGCATGAGGTCATTTTTAAAAAAACACTTCTGTTTCAAGGAGCCATTATCGTACCATAATTGCGAGAGACCAACAGCCTTCCCAGAGACAAAAGACGTTTGGGCCTCTTTTTCCCCGGAAGGGTACCAACTTTTACTTGTCCCCACAATAAGGCCTTCAATAAAGTTTTCTTCCAGTCTCAAAACACCATTTTTATGCCATTGCCTAGAGACACCATCGCTCAGGCCTTTTTTCAGGGTCAAGTGCGCGCTAAGCTCACCAGTTTGATAGCAAACCTTAACTGCACCTGTGTAAGCTTCAGGAACCTCGTCAAAGTAATTTATAGCCAGCCCATCCATAGCGTCGCACTTTGGTGCTTTTTTTTGAGAATACAGCAATGATGGAAATATTAAAAGAAAAATAAAGAATCGCATAGAATAGCTTTGAGGTGTTAAATATAGGGAAATCAAAACAGAACAGAAACAGCTCGTTCAGGGATGCATGCGATTCCCTCTCATAATCAAAAACACTCCGATAATAAGAAGTGCAACATATAGCTTTCCATACGGGATATGGTTTAAGGTTTCTAACTGACTCGAATACTTTCCGTAAAGACTTTGAAAACCCCAAGCCAACAGAAGCCCAAATAAGATTACCAATATTCGACCAAGTGTGGTAATGAAAGATTTCATGTTTAAAAACTTAATAATTATTCTTGTGGAATGCCTAATTACCTAAGAGATGCATAGAAATTTGTTTGAATCAAAATTAAATTAAAAATACGGAATAGTATGGCTCAAATTATTTAAGTATGTATTAATACTTCTAGGTCAAGTATCCAAAAAGGACTGTTATCCTGTAATTTAGTATCTTAAAATCAAATTAAAATGTAATCTTAGATACGGAAAACATATCAACCCCACCTCCCTTAATAGGTATCAAAACAGCTCCTTTTGTTTTTGTTTTTTCCATACTTGCATTCGGAATGACTATGGCCTGGTCTGGCTTCAGCTATCTTAATTGGACTGTATTATCAGTGGCTTTTATTTTAATGACGCTGCTGTTAAAAATAACAGCAAAAAAAAACAAAAGCCTTCATTTTCTCTATTTTGTTTTCTTATTCACTCAACTTGGTTTTTTCTGTATAAAACTTGACAATAAAAAGGTTCTAGACATATATTCAACTGACAGACATCAAATTCAATGCGAAATCATTGAGCTGCAGAAAGGAGAGAAAAATTGGAATAAAGGACTCGCTAAAATGCAGTATTTATATGAGAAAGGAAAGGGACCAACCCCATGCAATGACCAGCTCTTATTTTACACAGATGAATTATCGGCAACCCTTCTAAATGTTGGAGATATCATACTATTAGAAAGTGAAATACAACAGATAAAAAACAAAGGTAATCCGGGGGAATTTGATGCAGAAAGCTACTGGAAATCAAAAAACACTTTTTTCATGTCTTTTTTTGTTAATTCCGACTTTATTAAAATATACGGAGCGGAAAACCCATTTAAAAATCGTTTAACAGAGGCGATAACCCACGAATTAAAACAGCATGTGCTAAAAAAACATTTCGGCATTATTAAAGCCCTTTTCCTAGGAGATAAATCATCACTGGACCAAGAAACCCGTAATTCATTTAGCACTGCTGGCGCCATGCATCTTCTTGCTATTTCAGGATTGCATATAGGCTTATTTGTAGGTTTAATATTTGCTTTTCTAAAGTTGTTTTCAAAATTCATAAGCCGGAATATGGCGCTCTTAATTTCCTTGATATTCATATGGTTTTATGCCTATATCATTGATTTTCCCCCAAGCGTTCTTCGCTCCGTATTAATGTTTTCGATTCTTAGTGTCGGGTATTTTATTAATGGCATGAAGAACCAGCTTAACATTCTCTTTTTCTCTGGGACATTATTGATCTTAATAAACCCCCTATACCTCATGGATATTGGGTTTCAATTATCTTATGCGGCCATGACGGGTATCATCTTATCATACCCATTCCTCAGCACATTATACCGACCTAAAAACAAACTTATTAAAATGACTTGGAACGCAACTTCATTATGTCTGTCGGCACAACTTTTTACATTTCCTATTTGCCTATATTATTTTCATCAGTTTCCTAACTATTTTCTACTTACCAATATGGGGATTGTACTTCTTGCGGGGCTAACGGTTGGAATTGGTGCTCTTTTAATTATTACTTTGAAAGTACCTATAGCACCTATTGTTATTGCACCAATACTGTCTTTTATATTGTTTTTACTTGTCGGTTTTATTCAATGGATTGAGCAGCTTCCAGGAGCCATAGCCAAAGGTTTTCTGCTTAACCCTATAGAGATGACCTGCCTAATTATTGGCTCTTTTCTTATTTATTGGACATTGGTTCATGAAAAAAAACCTATAACTAGTGGTATGGTAGGATTGATCGTTATGACATTCATAGCGACCCTTCACTATAGACAGCTTCATCAGAATCATCTAGTCCTATTCAATTCCAATAAGTTTAGCTGTGCTTTACACCTGGGGAATCAGACCTACTTCATACATGACGATTTGAGCCAAAAGAAATACAAGGCTATTCTACGAGATTACGATAGGTGCTACCCCGGGAAAATTAAAATCATATCACTAAATAACATAAATCTTCAAATCAAAAATAATATAGCTTCAATTCAATTGATAAAAAAGCAAAAGGAATTAAACCTCCAGCTCAATAATAAATCTTTTAGGGTCTGCTATTCGCAAATTAAACCAAACGCCTTTTCGACAAGCACAATAGGGCTCCCATGGGTTGAAGGTGCAGATATCAGATTGAATAAAGCATATTTTTTCAAATTTTAAATAGAGTTATTTACTTAATTTTATCTTTACAAAAAATACCTATTATGAATACCATATGCCCTATCCTGTGCAAGAAGAAAATGGAAGAAGACTCTTCGATGCACATCATAGATATTCGTGAATCTTTTGAATATGAGTTTTCAAACATAGGTAGTCAAAATATCCCCATGCAAAAGTTGCTAGACACATCAAATAAGCTTGATGCTTCCAAAACATATATCCTGATGTGCAAAACAGGTAAACGCGCATTTGCATTGGCTAACCTTCTAGAATTGGAAAAAGGCATGAAGAACATTTTAGTAATGGAAGACGGAATTAATGGATGGAAAGAAAAAAATGACCCTAGCCTAATTATAGAATAATGGAAATCATCAAGCAACTAATAGATTTTATCCTCCACCTTGACGCATATCTCTTTACACTCATTATGGATTACGGAAACTGGATCTATCTACTCCTTTTTCTCATCGTGTTTGTTGAAACAGGTCTAGTTATAATGCCCTTACTTCCTGGTGACTCACTCCTATTTGCTGCAGGTACATTTTGCGCAGGCGTGGTTCACAATGGGCAGACAGCTGAGTTAAGCCTATGGGTTGTCTTACCTCTTTTATGCTCTGCAGCATTTATTGGTGATAACCTTAATTATTATATCGGAAAGAATATTGGCCTAAAAGTAATGCAATGGAAAATTAGAGGTAGGCAAATTGTAAAGCAGGCTTATATTGATAAAACCCAAGCTTTTTATGACAAACATGGTCCCAAAACTATAATACTCGCAAGATACGTACCGATCGTTAGAACTTTCGCCCCCTTTGTTGCAGGAATAGGTGAGATGAAATACTTTAAGTTTATAAAATACAGTATTATAGGCGGTATTACATGGGTTTTTGCTTTAACTCTAATGGGTTACTTTTTCGGAAATCTCCCTATCGTTCAACGGAATTTTGAAACCGTTATTTTTGGAATCATCGGACTCTCTCTGCTTCCGATGGTCGTTGAATTTATACGTGCCAAAATGAAGGGTAAGGCTAAATAAATTATTAAATAAATTATGCGTGCATAATATATATTTTATTACCTTTAAACATCAAACACGAAAATAAAAAGATAAAAGATGGGCAATACAGCATATATCGTAGCAGGATTCCGTTCAGCAGTTGGAAAAGCAAAAAAAGGCGGCTTTCGTTTTTATAGACCCGACGATATCGGTGCTTCAGTAATTAGACATCTCGTTAAAAGCATACCAAATCTAGATAAAGATAGGATCGACGATGTAATTGTTGGTAATGCAACACCAGAAGCGGAACAAGGTCTTAATATGGGCAGAATGCTTTCTCTTATGGGATTAGACACTGACAAGGTTCCCGGAATGACTGTAAACCGTTACTGTGCTTCGGGACTAGAAACCATCGCTATTGCCCAAGCGAAAATAGAAAGCGGAATGGCGGACTGTATCATTGCTGGAGGTGCTGAATCAATGTCCGTGATGGCTATGGGTGGCTGGAGGATTGTTCCAAATGCGAAAGTCGGTAAGGAAAACCCGAATTGGTATTGGGGAATGGGACTGACAGCTGAAGCTGTTGCGAAGCAATTTAAAATAAGCCGAGAGGATCAAGATGCATTTGCCCTTAATTCTCATGTCAAAGCTATCAATGCTATAAAAGAAGGGAGATTTACGGATCAAATTGTTCCTATCGATGTTGAACATATATTCCTAGATGAAAATGAGAAAAGACAAGTAAACTCCTATACTGTACAAACTGATGAAGGTCCCCGTGCAAGTACGATTGAGAAATTAAACTCTCTAAGACCTGTATTTGCCCAAGGCGGATCTGTTACTGCAGGTAATTCTTCACAAACTTCCGATGGCGCTGCCTTTGTAATGGTGATGTCAGAGAAAATGATCAAAGAATTAAATATTCAACCGATTGCTAGACTTATCTCATACGCAACGGTTGGTGTTGAGCCAAGAATAATGGGAATAGGTCCTGTAGACGCCATTCCTAAAGCTTTAAAGCAGGCAGGATTGACAATGAATGACCTTGGGCTTGTCGAGCTCAACGAGGCATTTGCGTCTCAATCCCTTGCTGTTTTAAGAGAAACAGGCTTGAATCCCGATATCGTAAATGTTAATGGTGGAGCGATTGCTCTAGGTCATCCACTTGGATGTACTGGGGGGAAGTTGAGCGTTCAAATCATAAACGAATTGCGCCGCACAAATCAAAAATACGGTATGGTGACCATGTGTGTAGGAACAGGGCAAGGAGCTGCAGGGGTTATTGAGCTCCTAAAATAAATCCTGAAACTCTTTTTTAACGATCTTCACAGCAATACTTGTCGGAAACTCTTCTAGCTGAGCTATAATCTCTAATATTTTAGCTGAAAGATCTATGCTAGTTGATTTATCGTTCATTTGACTACCTGCCATATGAATCAACTTAATCACTTCTTCCTTAGAATTTCTAATAATCTCCCAAGTTCCTGTGGAGATAAAAATTTGTTGAGCTAGGTTGTGCTCGAATTCGCTCCTTACGGACTTAACAAGTTCAGCTTGAAAAAGCAAAGCATTAAGGCTAGCGTCATGCCCTCTCATTATTAGGCTATTCGGATGAATTCGTTCTAAAAACAATACAGCTCTTTGATAGGCATCTAATCTACTGGGTAAAAAGAATTCCTGTCGCTGCATATGCAACTCTTTTTTAAGGCTCAAAACATCCTTCTCATTCTGTTTGTTTAAAAAACGATAAACAATTAACACTAAAGAACCACAACTCACGGTGGTTATTAAAAGAAAAATCCAAGTTTCCATATTCTATTTTTACAAATATACTTACCTTTTGACATTAACGTTAAACAACAAATAAAGATACATTTGTAATCCTTTATTTTTTTTTTAAAATCAGCGCATGAGCCCTAGTTTAATTGTTTTCATATTGGCCCTCTATTTCGGCCTCTTGGTAACGGTTTCTTTCCTTACCTCTAAATCAAAAGGCAATGATGGTTTTTTTGTAGGAGACAGACAATCTCCATGGTACCTAGTGGCTTTTGGAATGATAGGAACCTCTTTGAGCGGGGTTACATTTTTATCAGTCCCTGGCTGGGTTGGAAACGCAAACAATCAATTCAGCTATATGCAAGCTGTATTGGGCTATTTCATAGGATATCTCATCATCACCTACGTTCTTATGCCCATTTACTATAAAATGAATGTCGTTTCCATCTATGAATATCTCAAGCAACGCTTCGGTTTCTTCAGCCATAAAACAGGCGCAATTCTATTTTTAGTATCACGAGTAATTGGAGCTTCGGTTCGGCTAATGCTAGTAGCTGAGGTACTCCAAAGTATATTATTTGATGGCTGGGGAATTAGGTTCGAAGTCACGGTCTCTATCTGCATACTACTCATATGGATTTACACCAATAGAGGGGGCATCAAAACAATCGTTTGGACAGATACGCTGCAAACAGGATTTATGCTGCTTTCGGTGTTCCTTACTGTTTATTTTATTTCAAATGCACTTCCCACTACCCCTCATGGAGGAATTATTAATGAAGTCGCCCATGGACCTTACTCTAAGATTTTCTTTTTTGAAGATCTTTATGGCAGTAACCATTTCTTAAAGCACTTCTTTGGAGGGATTTTTATCGCCATTGGTATGACAGGGCTTGATCAAGACATGATGCAAAAAAATCTAAGCTGCAAAAATTTAAAAGACGCACAGAAAAACATGATGAGTATGGCGAGTGTACTCATATTGGTCAACCTCTTATTTCTTTTCCTGGGCGCACTATTATACATGTATGCCGCTCATGGTGATATAGATTTCTCAAAGCCTGACATGCTGTTCTCCGCAGTAGCTATGGACCCAAACACCCCCATAGTCATTGGCGTTTTATTTTTACTTGGTTTGATAGCAGCCGCATACTCAAGCGCTGACTCTGCCCTAACCGCTTTGACGACATCTATATATATTGACCTAGTACCTGAAAAATCTAAGAACGAACAAAATCAAGTCAGTCTTAGGAAAGGCATACACATTATGGTTTCTGTCCTAATCATTATCGTTGTTCTTCTACTTCATCATTACACAGAGGACTCCGCGATTGATCTTCTCATGAAATTTGCAGGGTTTACGTACGGTCCTCTTATAGGGATTTTCTTCTTCGGTATTTTGACAAAAACAAAAATAAAGGACAAACTCATACCTATAATTAGCACACTGGCTATCACCATTACATTCTGCCTTTGGTCTTTCTCAAAAGGAGGCCCGGGAACACCAGCAGGTCAACCAGGTATTCTAGGAGAATACTCATTCGGTTATGAAATCATTATTTTAAATGCCTTTCTTACCTTTGCCCTATTGTTTATCGCTTCAAAACTTCAATCAAATAAGAAAAAATGAAATTTAACTTAAGTGATTTTGGAAAACACAAGAGCTTCGCCCCGCTTAGCCTGACTAGACCTATAGGCCTTCTGCGAATTGGCATATTCACAAATGATGAACGTTATGCAATATTCCTGCCCAAAGCTGAGATTGGTTTTGTAACGGAAACCTACTTAGAAGAGAAATTCCCGAATTTAAAAAGTGACTTAACAGTAAACGCTTGCGTAATACCTAACCCAGACTTTATTGCGGCAATCGTTAATATTGAAGAAAACACAAGTTTATTTCTAGGCACAGTTTTACTAGCGAAAAAAGGAAATGGCAAAAGTGAAGTGTCTTTTCTTGGAGACGTACCTATGATACTTAACGATAGGTGGGATCTATTTCTACTCAACCATATCGTGCTTAAAAGCGACTTTCGTCTTATCACAGAAAATCGCTCAAGTCAATTCTTGCCTGATTCTAATCTTTTACTTGGACCTGAAAGTGATTTGTTTATTGAAAAAGGTGCCATCGTAGAAGGTAGTATACTAAACACAAAAGATGGGCCTATTTATATTGGTAAAAACGCTGAAATCATGGAAGGCTCGATGATCAGAGGCGGCCTTGCACTTTGCGAATCTTCAACAATCAAAATGGGCGCTAAAATATACGGCGCAACAACAATTGGCCCACATTGTAAAGTAGGTGGAGAGGTTAACAATGTTGTTTTCCAAGAATATTCCAACAAAGGCCATGATGGCTTTCTTGGCAATTCAATAATTGGAGCCTGGTGCAACCTTGGTGCTGATACAAATACCTCCAATCTAAAGAATAACTATTCTAATGTAAAAACCTACTCCTATATTGAAGAAAAAGAAATTCAAACTGAGCTGAAATTTATAGGCTTATCCATGGGTGATTATTCAAAATGCGCAATCAACACCATGTTCAACACTGCCTCCGTTGTAGGTGTTGCGTGCAACATCTTTACAGATGGATTTCCTAATAAACATATCTCAAGTTTCTCATGGATAAACGGAAATAAAATAGCCGCATACGACCTTTTAAAGGCCTACAATGATGCGAATAACATGATGAACCGAAGAGACCAATCCTTATCTGATGCCGATAAAAAAATATTAGCACACTTGAGCAATTCCCCGTCTTAATTCCGACATATTTACTGAAATATTTATTTGGCACGCCGATTGAATAGTATATATTGGAATCACATTCGTATCCGATTCTCCCAAAATGACAACAATAAATGACATAATGTCATAAAAGAAATATATGAACGACTTATTTGACCCCTCCTTATTAAACTTATCAGGTATAGAATCTGATGCCGAATTTATCCCCTTAACAACTGCTGAAGAAGAAGAATCCGTTAACAATCAAGAATTCCCAGAAGACCTTCCTATTCTCCCCCTAAGAAATAATGTACTATTCCCTGGCGTTGTTATTCCTATTACGGTTGGACGTGACAAATCAATCAAACTTATACAGGAAGCGAATAAAGGCAATAAAATCATAGGCGTCGTGTCTCAGAAAATTCAAGAGGAAGAATCTCCTGAATTCAAAGACCTACATACTGTAGGTACTGTTGCTCAGATCGTCCGTCTTCTAAAAATGCCAGATGGTAGCTCTACAGTTATCATTCAAGGGAAAAGGAGGTTTAAGATGCTAGAAATGACGCAAACCGATCCATTTATGAGGGCCAAGGTAGAAGTCTTAAAAGAACAAAAGTTTAATACCAAAAATAAGGAATTAAATATAATGTTTAAGAGCATCAAAGACCTCGCGTTACAGATTATTAAGGATAGTCCAAACATTCCTTCTGAAGCACAATTTGCAATCAAGAATATTGACAGCCCGACCTTCTTGGTGAATTTTATTTCCTCCAACATGAATGCAGATGTTGCTAAAAAGCAAGATATGCTCGAAGAAATGGATATAAAGAGCCGCGTAATGAAAGTTCTTGAACATCTTTCCTTGGAGTCACAGATGCTAGAGATGCGTAATGAAATTCACAATAAAGTTCGAAAAGATTTAGATAAGCAGCAGCGAGAATATTTCCTTCAACAACAAATGCGAACGATTCAAGATGAGCTTGGAGACAATCCTCAAGAACAAGATGTTATAGAATTTAGAAAACGAGCAAAGACCAAAAAATGGACCATGGAAGTAGGAAAACTATTTCACAAGGAACTAGATAAGCTACAAAGAATGAATCCTCAGGGTGCAGAATATACTGTTCAAATGAACTATATAGACACAATGATCGAGCTTCCTTGGAATGAATATTCAAAAGACAACCTGAATTTGAAACGATCAAGAAAGATTCTTGAAAGAGATCATTTCGGTTTGGAAAAGGTCAAGGAAAGAATCATGGAATACCTCGCCGTTCTTAAGATTAAAGGGAATATGAAGTCGCCTATCCTTTGTTTTTATGGCCCCCCAGGAGTTGGTAAAACATCCTTGGGTAAATCAATTGCTGAAGCTTTAGGAAGGAAGTATGTAAGAATGTCATTGGGCGGTCTTCATGACGAATCTGAAATTAGAGGACATCGAAAAACATATATCGGCGCCATGCCAGGTCGAATTATTCAAAACTTAAAAAAGGCGGAAACAGCGAATCCTGTGTTTGTCTTAGATGAAATTGACAAGCTAGGAAGAAGTAACCATGGGGATCCCTCCTCTGCCCTTTTAGAAGTCCTAGACCCCGAGCAAAACAATGCCTTTTATGATAATTATATAGAGACTGAATTTGACCTTTCTAAGGTTCTTTTCATAGCCACATCTAACTCATTATCTACGATTCAAGGCCCATTAAGAGACCGAATGGAAATTATAGAAGTCAATGGTTACACCTTAGAAGAAAAGGTTGAAATCGGAGCAAGACATCTCATACCAAAACAAATCAAAGAGCATGGGATTAAAAAAGCAGATATTAGTTTTGGTAAATTGATTTTAAGAAAAATAGTTGAAGAATACACGAATGAATCAGGCGTGCGTGGTTTAGATAAAGTCATCGCTAAATTGGTTCGAAACAGGACCCGTCAGATAGCCATGGAGGAACCCTTTGATGCTAAACTGACCTATGATGACCTGTTTAAGGTTTTGGGCTCTGGACGTTCTAAAGTTAAATCTATTGACCACAACACTTTTGGAGTGGTAACGGGATTAGCATGGACCAGTATTGGCGGAGACGTTCTCTTTATTGAATCCTCTATCACAAAAGGAAAAGGGAAATTAACACTTACAGGAAACTTAGGAGATGTCATGAAGGAATCTGCAATCATTGCATTGGAGTACTTAAAAGCACATTCAGAAATGATTGGAGCCAAACAGGAAATATTCGACAACCACAATGTTCACATTCACGTTCCTGAAGGAGCCACACCAAAAGACGGACCAAGTGCAGGGATCACAATGCTAACATCGCTCGCTTCCATATTCTCAAAGAAAAAGGTCAAAAAGAACCTTGCCATGACAGGTGAAATCACCCTTAGAGGTGATGTTCTGCCAGTTGGGGGTATAAAAGAGAAAATATTAGCCGCTAAAAGAAGTGGTGTAAAAGAGATTATTCTCTGCGCACGAAATAAACAAGATATTGATGAGATTAAAGAGCGCTATTTAAAAGGCCTCACCTTCCATTATGTCGACAAGATGGAAGAAGTAATTAAACTCGCCTTAGTATAGTTACTTTCCCTCTGCTTTTATAACAATAAGTAAGGTGTGAAGCATAATCTTCACATCTAGGGATATACTTCTGTTTTTAAGATATAGTAAATCATACTTCATTCGTTGTAGCATTTGATCTACATTTTCAGCGTAGCCATATTTAACCTGACCCCATGAAGTAATCCCAGGTCTTACTTTGGTTAATTGATTGTATTGAGGTTCTATTTCTGCAATTTGATCGATATAAAACTTCCGTTCGGGCCTTGGTCCTACAATTGACATTTGGCCTAAGAGCACATTGATAAACTGAGGGAATTCATCCAATCGGGTCTTTCTCATAAAGCTTCCGATTTTAGTGATTCGTGGATCATTTTCCGATGACAACTGCGGTCCATTACTTTCTGAATCAACAAACATTGTTCGAAACTTAATGATTTTAAAAACCCTTCCATCTTTACCTATACGATCCTGCAAAAAGAAAATAGGACCTGGCGAGGAAGCCTTGACGGCAATCGCAGAAAATAAATAAAACGGAATTAGCATAACAACAGCTATTAACGACATTGTGAGATCCATGATTCGTTTCAAAACTTTTTGCCAAAATGGCATTGAATCAGATATGACATCTAGAAGTAATGCCCCATATATATTTGTCATCTTTACCGTACCTGATAAAATAACATAGGTGTCAGGTAAGGTTTTTATTCGTACCGAACCATTATCTATTTTTAATAAAATATGCATCAGTTTATTATGTTCTGAACTCTCAATTGCAATAATATACTCATCCACCTCTTCTTTTTGAGAAATGCCCTCTAAGTCGTTGAAATGGCCTAGGTAAGGCAGTATGCTATCTAGCTTACGGTCATTTCCATTCATATTAATGTAACCCAGGAAAGAATTTACATTTTTTGGGTTTTTTTGAATTTCTTCGAGAATATCTACAGCCTTATCAGTACCACCGATGATTATCGTTTTAAATCCATTTCCCGGTTTTCGAATCGCATGAACCAACCAAGTATTAATTATAAGCCTCGGTGTAAAAGTCGCACCAAAATGCACAACAAATAAGATCAGTAAATTCCAATAATATCCTTCATAAGAACGTACTTGATCATCCAAAATTATCGAAAAGAAAATAATTAAAGAACCGATTACACTAATGCTAAGCGTCATGTTCAATAACTTCAACCGAAACATCCTTCTCATTTCTATATACGTACCTTGAACGAAATAGAGCAGCATCCAGAATAAGGGAATCAAAGCTATTCCAAGCCAAAAATTAACATCTAGGGTAAATTCTTGGTTTTCGATCCATGTCTTTCTAAAAAAGAAAAACAGGGCCCAGGATAAAATAGCCGACATGAAATCCGAAACAATAAACCAACCTAACCACGGGCTATTCTTCTTTGTCAAAACCAAACAACTTTAATATTATCCAAGCAAATGATCCCTTCAGTTTCACCATTGTCAAAATTCGCAACAAATGATTGCTGAAACGTAGACTGATTAGGCGATGCTATTACCAATTCATTAAGTTCGATATATATTTTTTTCCATTGTACATCTTCTAATGGTTGGCTGTTCATGCGAATATTAATGTTATTTGTAACACCGGTAGGGGAAAGAGAAATTAAACCTTGATAAAGATCGTTTGTATTAAAATAATCTACCTCGAGATAACAATCCACACCCTTTGGAATATACAGCTGTTCCACAGTATAAGCCACCCAGGTAGAATCTAGTTCATTCAAAACTACTTTCCCGTAGTAGTTCCCGTTAAAAGTGTTCAAGTTTTGATTAGAAAACTGTAGGGTTGCAGCAGATGTGTTTGGATCATTCTCAATTGAAATATTGACATCCTCAAAATCCTCAACCCAAAAATTGGTATTGGAATTATACCGGGTCACTGGAGAGATTTCGACCGTCTCGTTCTTAACGAGTATAACATCAAGCTCATAACGTTCAGCAAATGGATAGACTTTTTTTGTAGCCGAAATTCCATTATTAATGATCACAGGGAAGATTTTGACATTACTTGCTCCTTCAAGTAAAAGGGGGATTCTAAAAGGCGTTTCAAAGATCCCGATGAGCTGGTCGTTCACAAAAACTTTTGCGTTTGTCATATTTTGAGTCAACTCCCCTTCTTCACCCGATAATGCTATATTGGACTCTAAAGTCCAGTCATTAACTTGAAGCCATGATGGGTCAGGGTTATTTTTCACACACGAAGAGAACATGAAAACCGAACTGAAAAATAAAAC